>OCHK01000464.1_pt1 | contig 43239 bp, 37 predicted proteins | sample 1538551 | NCBI WGS metagenome assembly OCHK01 (sample SAMN04571707, study PRJEB22368) | human gut metagenome | biome: human gut; material: stool | host: Homo sapiens | place: Luxembourg | collected 2012-08-31
CCGATGGTACTGCGCAAGTGGGAGAGTAGGTAGTCGCCGTTTTTGAAAGCAGAGCCTCCGCAGCATGAGTGTTGCGGAGGCTTTTTGCGTTTTATGGGCTTCCTGCTTGAAAGCTCTGCTTCGTTTTGGTATTTTTGAATTGCTGTGAGAAGCTTCTGACTAAGCTATAATAATGTGTGCTGAACAGCACGTATGGTGGTGTGAGAGGTCGGGAGATATGAAGTAAGAGATAAATACCGATGATTGACATTGATCTTTCTTAAATTTTTATTTCCTGACAAACATAGGTCTCTTTTCTTTACAGTGCTATTCTCTGCCTGTGTTATGTGGTATTATGTATAGGGTGATAACGTATCTTTCGATTGTATTTTAATGGTGATAAAAGATACCATCTTGTGATGAATTTTTCTCCCTTTTGGATGAACTTCAGGTAATTATCTTTATGAAATATTTGCTTATATCGATTTATCTTGCGAATATTGCAGTACGACTAAACATTCCACATACTTCATTTATGATGGAGTCTGACAGGAATGCATGCCGTACCCCGTAAAGGTACTGCTTCTGTGTATCCGGTATCCTTATGAGAACCTTAAACCAATTCCTTGGAAGGAAGGAAAATAATAACCCGGATACAAGTCCTTCTGCCTGCATCCATACCCTAACTACCATGAACATGACATGTAAGCTCTTATTGAACTATGTATCTTTACTACTTCTTTTGGGATGCGAGAAGAATGTTGAAGAAGAAAACAGAATTCCCCTTTCGAATATTGAAGTTTCGTTTAACAGCGTGATATCTAGAGTTACCGATTTGAACTGGGACGCCAATGACCGCATCGGTGTTTTCATGTACTTGAGTGGCAGTGGTCTGTCGGAAGAGAGCGTTGTCAATTCAGTTCCAGCTTGCTACGTCTATCAGAATGGGGCATTCTGTCCCGAAGGAGAGGAAGACCGCTTGTTCTATCCGGTTGAAGAGCATGTGGACTTTGTGGCTTATTATCCGCTCCAGGATGTTTCAGGCTACAAGCTCGGGCTGGATATCTCTGACCAGCAGCATCCCTCTTCCTTTGACTTGCTTTGTAGCGACAATCTGAAGGATATTTCTGCTACTTCTACACCACTGACACTTGACTTTGCTCATTGTCTCAGCAAACTGAGTTTTGCCGTCAGTCTGCAGGAAGATATGCAGGAGTCGGATTTGAGTGATATGCAGATATTTATACGAGATGTTCCCATTAAGGCGACTTTCGACCTGTCAACTAGAAGGCTCGATCCGGAAGCCTCCTCAGCTTCTTCCTTGGCTGCACGGGTTACAGACACGAAGGGGGAGGCAATTGTATATCCGGGTGAGGCACGAAACCATACGGTGTCTGTCGTACTGCCTTCCGGGCATTATGATTTCTTCATTTCTCCGGACCAGGAGGATTGGAAGCCTGGTACGAAGTATCAGTACACCCTCTCTTTGGACCGGAGCACCAACAGTCCCTCCCTGAATGCGGAAATTTCCCCATGGAAAGACGGAGAGGCAGACAGTCTTTCGAACAAACCCGGCACAAACGTTCCTTTTCCATGGAACGGATCCTCTTCAGACCGTCATTGGTATAAAGCGACAGACGCGGTATTCACTCTCTCTCGTGGCAGCGAACTCAAGGGACTTGCAGACTTGGTGAACTCGGGCGTAACATTTGAGGGTAAGACTATCAGGCTTGGCAAAGATTTGGATTTGGGTGGTCATCCTTTCACTTCCATCGGCGATAGTACTCATGTCTTTGCTGGTACTTTTGACGGTAAGAGCTTCCACATCTTGGGTTACCTTCCGGACGTGACTGATACTTATGTGGGGCTCTTCGGTAACAATGCCGGACATATATGTAATGTCACTCTTGCAGGTTCCGTGGCTGTCTCGCTGACTGCTGAAGACATGCCTTCGGTCATGGGCTGTTTGGTGGGTTATAATGTGGGCAGCATTGAGAACTGCACCAACTGTGCATCCCTGACAGCTTCTCTGAGATCCTTTAATGTGAAAAAACGTGGCTTTGATATGGGCGGTATTGCTGCCGTTAACTTGGGGCGTATCACCGGATGTCGTAACTACGGGCGTCTTGCCTACTCGTCTTCTGTGCCGAATGTGCCGGAGGTTCATGTTGGCGGTATAGTCGGTCTGCTGAAATCCGGTTCGATTTCCGATTGTTCCAATCACGCTTTACTGAAATGCAATGGCAACAATATCGAGCTTGGCGGTATCTGCGGATGTCGCAATTCCTTTACAGATAATCTTTCCAAGACACGGGCACTACTGTCTGCATGTGACAATTATGGCGAGGTCCGTCTTCCTGCCGTTTCCTTGATAGGCTATTGTGGTGGTATCATCGGCAGTATTGACGATTGGTCTTCCATCGAAGGCTGCCGGAACAAGGGTAATGTGTATTCCTATTCCACGGGAACCGGCAAATTGTCTTCAGCCTACGCAGGTGGCATTGTGGGACGTGGCGCACGATGCCTGATGAGCCGATGCTCGAACTACGGAAAAGTTACTGCTGGTCGGTCGCGGATTGGTAATAGAATACACGCCTATGCCGGTGGTATCATAGGTTACCTCTCTACCGATTCTGAACTACATGCAAGTGTGCACCATACAAATGCCCAGGTGGAATGCAACGAAATGCTCGGTGGTATTGTCGGTCGCATGAGGATTGTGGAGGATAAAGAGCACACCCCGGTTGTTTATGGCTGCAATATGAACCAAGGCTATCCAGCTAAATGGATTGGTTCGGAGGAAGATGACAATCCTACTAGCGGGGTGAAGATGGACGCACACGAAGAGAAATAAATGCTTTGTCATAGTCTTTGGAGTGCACCAATGGCTATGATTGCGATTTTGAGCTTAGTTAGTTAAGAAGGGACTGATTCTTTAGTGGAAGAGTCGGTCCCTTTTTATAGATACTGACATTATTTATCAAAGTCGATGAGCGGGTTGGATCGACCTATAGCCGAGATTTATTATTGTATATTTTACTGGATGTATTATCTTTGTCATTCCATATTAGTGACTTTATTTACAGATGCTAGGCTGATGTGTCTTTAAGTTCCTGTATTGCCCTTATTATAGATTATTTTGTAATGTGTCTCTTGCCCTAAAATGTTTTTTTGATTAAAAGATGTGAATTATATTATCTATCTCCTAGAATTTACTATTTTTGTTGTCGCAATTTTTGCAGGTATTTATTTCAAAGAAATCGAAGTCTTTTTACAAGAGTTTATAATGTTTATCTAGTTGTATCTGTAATGATTAGAATTGAATGACCCTCTTGTGACGATAGCTGATGGGATAGTTTTGGGATAAATGCCTCATATTTTACCTGTACTTTGGATTCGGTCCGCGGCAACAGAACTGAAATTTATTAACTAAACAAACAAATACTTTAAAAACTAAAAAGCTTTATTATGGAAACAACTAAGAAAAAATCTACGAAGATTTGGGGTATCAAAAATGCTGGTATAGTTATTATCTGCTGTTTCATCGTAGCAGTATGTATCTTCCGGTTCTTCTTGGGCGATGGCTCTAACTTTGTTAACAATGACCCGAACAACCACCCGGTAAACTTGTTGGGTACTGTCTATAAAGGTGGTGTGATCGTGCCGGTTATCCAAACTTTGTTGCTGACTGTTATCGCATTGAGCGTTGAGCGTTACTTCGCATTGCGTTCTGCTTATGGTAGAGGTTCTTTGGTGAAATTCGTTGCTAACATCAAGGACGCTTTGGCTGCAGGTGACTTGCAGAAAGCTCACGCAGTATGTGACAAACAACGCGGTTCTGTTGCAAACGTAGTAACTGCTACTTTGGTTAAATACGCCGAAGTTGAAAACAACAATGGCTTGACAAAAGAACAAAAGGTGTTGGCTATCCAAAAGGAATTGGAAGAAGCTACAGCTCTTGAAATGCCTATGATGCAGCAGAACTTGCCGATCATCGCTACCATTACTACTCTGGGTACATTGTTCGGTCTGCTTGGTACCGTTGTTGGTATGATCCGTTCATTCCAGGCTCTGGGTGCCGGTGGTGGTACTGACTCTGTTGCATTGTCAACCGGTATTTCTGAGGCCTTGGTTAACACTGCATTCGGTATCTTGACTGGTGCTTTGGCTGTTATCTCCTACAACTACTACACTAACAAAATTGATAAGTTGACTTATAGCCTTGACGAAGTAGGTTTCTCTATCGTACAGACTTTTGCTGCTACTCATAAATAATTTCGGCTCACCTTTTAAATCATTTTAATTATGGCTAGAGCTAAAATTAAAAAGAAAGATACTTTCATCGACATGACGGCAATGAGTGACGTTACCGTACTGTTGCTGACTTTCTTTATGTTGACTTCAACCTTCATTAAGAAAGAGCCGGTAATGGTTTCCACTCCTGCTTCTGTGTCTGAAATTAAGATTCCGGAGACGGATATCCTTCAGATACTGGTCGACCCGAAAGGTAAAATATTCATGAGCCTGGATAAACAGCAGGATATGCGTGCTGTTTTGGAGGCGGTAGGTAATGAGTATGGTATTGCATTTACGCCGACGGAAATACATAAGTTCTCACTTGCTCCTACTTTTGGTGTCGCAATTGGCAAGATGAAGCAATTCCTTGCATTGCCCTCTGACAAGCAGGACGAGATTTTGAAGAATGAGGGTATCCCCTGTGACAGCGTTGATAATCAATTTAAAGCTTGGGTACGTCAAGCGCGTGCCGCTAATCCGGATTTACGTATTGCTATCAAGGCAGACCAGACTACTCCCTATTCTGTAATTAAACAAGTAATGTCATCACTTCAGGACCTTCGAGAGAATCGTTACAATTTGATTACGAACTTGAAGGAAGTTGAAGAATAAAAAACTGGTTAAGGAATATGGCAGAAGTACAACAAGGTGCAAATGAAAAAAGAGGTAAAAGCAAACAGAAAAAGATGAATGTCCGCGTGGATTTTACTCCGATGGTGGATATGAACATGTTGCTGATTACCTTCTTTATGCTGTGTACCACGATGAGTAAGCCTCAGACGATGGAGATTAGTATGCCGGCGAAAGAAGACTTGACCGATGACCAGAAATCAAAAGTTAAGGCATCTGAAGCCATTACTTTGCTGTTGGCTGGTGATGACCGGGTCTTCTATTATGACGGACAACCCAACTATGAGGATTATACATCGTTGAAGCAGACTTCTTATAATGCAGATGGTTTGCGTGCTATGTTGCTGAAGAGAAATGCGGCAGCCGTGAATGAAGTAAACAAACTCAAGCAAGATAAGATTGATTTGAAAATATCTGAGGATGAATATAAGGAGAAACTGAGCGACATTAAGGGTGGAAAGAATACCCCGACTGTCATCATCAAAGCTACAGATGATGCTTCTTATAAGAATCTGATTGATGCTCTCGATGAAATGCAGATTTGCAATATCGGTAAGTATGTGATCACTGACATTACAGAAGGTGATGAGTTCTTGATCAAGAACTTTGATGCCAAGGGTACGTTGGCCAGTGAAGCTGCAGCACAACAATAATGAATCACACCTAAAATAATATAGATATGGCAAAAATAGATTTGACTTCTTTACAATGGTGTGATCTCGTTTTTGGAGATAAGAATAAGTCTTATGGTGCGTATAAGATGCGTGCCGACTCTCCAAAGCGTCACACCCGCGCAATGATCATTGTGATTCTTGTCGTGGCTCTTGCATGTGCTCTCCCGACTTTGATAAAATTGGCTACTCCTGAACAGACTGTGGATGAAGCAATGACGGAAGTAACAACGCTTTCGCAATTGGAACAACCCGAAGTTAAGCAGAAGGAATTTGTAAAACCGGTGGAAGCAACTCCTCCCCCTCCTGCCTTGAAGAGTACCATCAAGTTTACTGCTCCGGTCATCAAAAAGGACGAGGAAGTGCCTGATGAAGACCAGATGAAGAGTCAGGATGAGTTGAATGCAAGTAAGACCAGTATTTCTATCGCTGACGTAAAAGGTAACGACGAAGAGCATGGTGCGGATATTGCCGACCTGAAGCAAGTCGTTGTCCAGGCCAAAGAGGAACCGGATCAGGTGTTCGATATGGTAGAACAGATGCCGACCTTCCCCGGCGGACAGGAAGAGTTGATGAAATACATCGGTAAGAACCTTCGTTATCCTGCTATTGCTCAGGAGAACGGTATTCAGGGACGTGTTATTTGTCAGTTCGTAGTTGGTAAAGATGGTAAGGTACGCGACGTTGTCGTTGTACGTACATTGGATCCTTCTTGCGACAAGGAAGCTATTCGCGTGTTGAGCGGAATGCCCAAGTGGATTCCGGGTAAGCAGAACGGTAAGGCTGTGTCCGTAAAATATACCGTGCCTATTGTCTTTAGATTACAGTAATGAGACTTGTCTCATTCCAACTCTATTAAGTGCGATGTTTTTGGGATTGCCGGTTGATGCCGGCATCCCAAAAACGATAGCACTTCAGTTTTGTTTCTTTTCTGAATAACAGCCAGACTGGATGGCTCCTGTGGAATTTACAGCATCTCTAGCCTTTCGAATAATTAGAATGAAAACCCATTTTACATATCTCATTAGCTTTATGCTCTTAGGCCTGTTGGTTGCATGTCAGCCCAAGCCGAAAGACGGTCGTACGGATACGTTCAATACCGGTTCGGTGTATATTACTGCCGACGAAAGCTTCCGACCGATCATTCAGGAAGAGATTGATGTGTTCGAAGGACTGACTCCCGCAGCTACCATAAATCCCATTTATACAACGGAAGTAGAAGCCATCAGCCTGTTGTTGAAGGACAGTGTGCGCTTGGCAATTGCCACCCGTACATTTACACCCCAAGAATTACAGTCATTTGAAAGTCGCAAGTTTCAGCCGCGTGCCATCAAGGTTGCTGTCGATGGGTTGGCGTTGATTGTCAACCGAAGCAATCCTGACACGCTCATTTCAGTCAGAGACATACGCCGGATTCTGACCGGTGACGTGCAAAACTGGAAAGATATTTATCCGTCGTCAAAGCTGGACGACATCTGTCTTGTGTTTGATAACAAGAATTCAAGTACGGTGCGTTACGCCATGGACTCCATCTGTGGTGGAAAGCCCTTGGACAACAAGAAGGTCTATGCACTGGACAACAATCTGGAAGTAATTGATTTTGTCGCCAAGACACCCGAAGCAATCGGTGTCGTCGGCGTAAACTGGTTGACAAACCGGAGTGACTCGACACGGCTCTCTTTCCGTGATGAGATTCGGGTGATGTCGGTCTCTGCCGAAAATCAGGCACGTCCCGACAATTCCTACAAGCCTTATCAGGCTTACTTGTATTATGACGATTATCCATTGGCACGGCCAATCTATATACTGTTGAATGACCCCCGTAACGGACTGTCGTGGGGCTTCTCCAACTTCATGCAGAGCGATCGCGGACAACGCATTATCCTGAAGGCCGGTCTGTTGCCGGAGATTCTGAGAGGATATATCTCTGTGAGAGTTAATGACCAATAATAAGTAGAAGACTAAAATTATCTTGATACACTCTATGAAAAGACTAAATCTATTTTTATTAGGAGCGTGTGTGGCAGCAAGCTCACTCTACGCACAATCAGAAGATTGGAAAGCAGGCGTTGCCAAAGTGAAGGATTTGATCAAGACCAATCCTGAAATGGCAGAAGAGCAAGCAGACGATTTGTTGAAAGGCAAGAATAAAAAGAACGTAGAATTGGTTTTGGCCATTGGCCGTGCATACTTGGATGCCGGACAACTGGAGCAGGCGGATGACTACGCAAAGTTGGCTAAGAAGGCCGATTCCAAATCGGCAATCGTCTCTGTTTTTGAAGGAGACATCGCTGTGGCCCGTAAGGACCCGGGTACTGCCAGCCAACGTTACGAAGAGGCTATTTACTTCGACCCGAATTGCAAGGAAGCATACCTGAAGTATGCTGATATCTACAAAGCTGCCAATCCCAGTCTGGCTACCGGAAAGCTGGAAGAGCTGAGAGCCATCGACCCCCAGGCTGTGGAAGTTGACCGTAAGTTGGCTGAAATCTATTATTCTGCCAACCAGTTCGATAAGGCTGCTGATGCTTACGCACGTTTTGCTGAAGGCGATAAGGCAACTGAGAACGACTTGGTGAAATACTCTTTCGCTCTCTTCCTCAATCACAACTTTGAGAAATCCTTGGAAGTGGCAAATCTTGGTTTGCAAAAGAATCCTCAACATGCTGTATTCAACCGTCTGCGTATGTACAACTTCATTGACTTGAAGCGTTACGACGAAGCGAAGGAAGCTGCCAATGCTTTCTTTGGTGCATGCAAGGTGGAAGACCTGACTTACCTGGATTACCTTTACCATGGTACTCTTTTGGAGGCTTTGAAGGTATACGAGGATGCAGTTGTTTCTTTGGAAAAGGCATACGACATGAACAAGGAGCGCAGCGAAGTCCTCAATCAGATTGCATCGTGCTATGAAAGTGCCGGTAAATATGAAGAGGCAATCAATGCGTTCAACAAATATGTAGAGACACTGCCGGAAGACAAGAGAACTCCGGACCTCGTGTTCCAATTGGGACGTATGTATTACGGTGAAGGTACTACCACGGACAGCATCAACTATACTCCGGAGATGAAGACAGCTGCCTTGCATAAGGCTGATTCTACTTTCGGCAAGTTGGCTGAGCTGGTTCCCGATAACTACCTGGGTAATTTTTGGCGTGCACGTACGAACTCTGCACTTGACCCCGAAACTACGGCAGGTCTGGCTAAGCCTTACTACGAACAGGTTGCTACCTTGTTGGCTGACAAGGCTAAGGAAGACAGTCGTTACAACCGCTACTTGATTGAGTGCTACCGCTACTTGGGTTACTACTACCTGGTGGCTGAAAAGTACGAAGAATCAAAAGAGTACTGGAACAAAATCTTGGCTATCGATCCCGAAGATGCTATCGCTACGAAAGCATTGGAAGGTATTAAATAGTGGATAATTTTAGTTGTTTACGTGTAAGGAGGAGCAAGAGTGATTCTTCCTCCTCCTTCTTTATGTGTTGTCTGATTTTTTCGAATGTTTTCAACTGTTCCCTTTCTCGGTACCATGGTACGGAGGAAGGGAATTTTTTTTTAAGATTTTCCCCTCAAGATAAACTTGGATACTCCATTGAGAGGCTCGTTGGGGCGTCTTGCGCAAGAGGACACAGCGTCTTGCGCATCTCCCCGGTATCCTCATGCGCATCTCGGCAAAAGGAGATGAGCAAGACGTGGACAGGCTCTTCAGCAAGAGGATGGCAACCTTTTCCGCAAGAAGCGTCGGCCTTTTCCGTTCGCCGGAATCTGGAGCAACGGAAGCCTGAGACGGGGTAATCAGGTAGTGTCGAGCCCCGTACAATCCTATGAACAAGTGTGTTTAGTACATCTTGGATGCATGATTCCTCATGTCCCGATTTGGGTTTAATTAACAGTATGCAGAGAAGTCTGTCGAATTGTAATCTGAACCTTCATTTTCTCTTTCTAAAATTCTTCATTAAGGCGTCTGACGGCTATAAATGGGAATCTGTTTTCCTCTTGAAGGAAAGCTCGCTTGAAAGAATGATTGACAAAATGTTCTCAAACGGCTGGATTGTGTGCAAAAAGTTCCTTCGGACTATTGCGTTATACCGGATTTTTACCATATTTGCTAAAAATATGATATATGAATCCGATTAGAGACTTTGCCCAGATGACCGCACACCTGCAATCGCTCTCCCACAGGAAGCGCGTTGTGGTGGTCTGCCCGAATGACCCTCATACAGAGTATGCCGTTTCGCGTGCTTTGGAGGAAGGAATTGCCGATTTTGTATTGGTGGCCGATGCTCGTTTTGCCGCACACGCCGAGGAGATGCGCAGCCGTTGTCCGGAGCATGTGGACGTGTTGGTCGTTGCTACTCCTGACGAAGCAGCCGCCCTGGCGGTGAAGATAGTCCGTGAGCAGAAGGCGGATATCCTGATGAAGGGGTTGATTAATACCGACAACCTGCTGCGTGCAGTCCTTAATAAGGAAACCGGCATCCTGCCCAAGGGGGAGGTGCTGACGCATGTCACGGTGGCACACGTCCCGACTTACCCCAAGCTGCTGATATTCTCGGACGCCGCGGTAATCCCGCGTCCCACACTGGCACAGTTCAAGGCGATGATACGTTATGCCGTCGGAGTAGCACATTGTTGTGGGGTGGAGGAGCCACGTATCGCCTTGCTCCACTGTTCGGAAAAAATCAACGAGAAGTTTCCCCATACGCTCGATTATGCTGTCCTGAAGGAATGTGCCGTCCAGGGAGAATTCGGACGTGTGCAGATGGACGGTCCGATGGATGTGAAGACGGCATGTGATATCCACAGCGGCAACATCAAGGGGCTCTCCTCGCCGGTGGTGGGCAATGCGGACATACTGATTTTCCCGAACATCGAATCCGGAAACACCTTCTACAAGTCCATCACGCTCTTTGCCAATGCCGACATGGCAGGTACGTTGCGCGGACCGATATGTCCCGTGGTCGTGACATCGCGCAGTGACTCGGGACTCTCCAAATATTACAGCCTGGCACTAGCCTGCCTGACTGAAACCTGTAAATCCCAAATACCAGTCAACCATGAGAATCTTTGTTATTAATCCGGGGTCCACCTCGACCAAGATAGCGGTCTATGAGAACGAAAAGCAAGTGTGGGTGCACAATATCCGTCATTCCACGGAGGAACTTGCGGGCTTTGTCCACATCAACGAGCAGTATGATTTCCGTCGTCACCGGATTGCGGAGGCGCTGAAGGAGGCAGGAATTGATACGAAGTTTGACGCAGTCATCGGTCGCGGCGGGTTGCTTCATCCCACACCCGGAGGCGTTTATCCGGTGAATGCGAAGATGAAGGAAGACCTGATTCATGCCGAGCACGAACATGCCTGCAACCTCGGAGCGTTTCTGGCAGACGACTGGGCTTCCCGGACGGGTTGTCCGGCATACATTGCCGACCCTGTCGTGGTGGACGAGCGGGCGCGTCGGACTGGACTGCCGCAGATTGAACGCCGTTCCATCTTCCACGCATTGAACAGCAAGGCGGTTGCCCGTCGCTATGCGGCAAGTCGGGGAGTGGCATACGAAGACATTGATGTCATCGTCGGACATCTGGGAGGCGGCATTTCCATCAGTGCACATCGGCACGGAAGAGTGATCGATGTGAACAATGCTCTTGACGGCGAAGGCCCGTTCTCCCCCGAGCGGGTCGGGACATTGCCTGCCTACGAACTGGCTGAACTGTGCTTCAGTGGACAATATACCTTGAAGGAAGTCAAGAAGATGATTACAACCCGTGGCGGGGCTGTCTCCTATCTGGGCACGAACAACCTGAAGACGGTGGAAGACCGTGCCCTGGAGGGAGATGTGGCATGCCGGGATTTCCTCGAAGCCATGTTCTACACTGTCGCCAAGCAGATTGGCGCCATGCATGTGGCATTGAAGGGGAAGGCGGAAGCCATTATCCTGACAGGCGGCATCGCCTACAGTGATTACTGCGTGGACCTGTTGCGGGAGCAAATCAGCTACCTGGCACCTGTGGTGGTGATTCCGGGTGAAGATGAGATGGGTGCATTGGCTGAGAATGCACTGGGCGCCCTGAACGGGACGCTGACTTGTCGGGAATATACCGGCGAGAAGCTGACGACGGCAACAGTTTAGGATTCAACGATATTGAGCTACCGAGATTTTTGAGGTGTTTGTGAGCCGTCAGGGGTTTTCCGCGGCTTGTCTCAGGCAATGATGTGCAAGCACGTTGCCGGGCCAACGAAACAGCCAGATACTTTCTCACAAACAGTAGAGTCGTTTTCAGGATATGATTTTGCGGGTGAGACCGGTCGTGAGGCCGGTCTCACTGTGTATAGGCAGCTGTGTCCATTTGTCCTCGGTTACTTGTCTTTAGGACGAATTGCATGTGTATTCGGACTTTTTGTCGTGTAGATGTCATCAGAAATGGCGTCTTTTGCATTGTAAAAATGTTATGAGGGAAATTGGGTATGGGTCATGCGGACCGACAGTTCCTCTGACGGTTCGCATGATTCTTCCCATATTCAGTCTCCTTTGTGATTAGGATGTCTGTGATTTCTGTGACACATATATGATGAGACCTAGGCCTGACGAACAAAGGATAAATCATTCTTTTTGACTCTTCTCTTTGTCTTGCTGTCTGTGTCCGTGGTAGCGACTATCCGGACACAGGCACAAGAAAGAGGACACGGCAGCCGGTTCCCCTCTGGACGGCTCTGTGTGCAGGAAGAGTTTTTCTGTAACTAGTCGTGGTTGACAAGGGACGAAGCGGAGAGAAGCGTCGGATGACATTTCTTTCCCTTCGTCCCCTCTTTTTCATGTGCCGGTCCATAAAAAGGGAAATAGAAGTTGTACATTGTCAGATTCTCCCTATCTTTGTGTACCATAAGAAGTTTAGTTTCACGATGACAATCCTGTAAAAACACGAAAAGATGAAAAAGGATGTAGCAACCTTGATTACAGAGACCCGCTTCTGGCAGCTCATCGAGGAGTCTCACGGCGGACGCAACCTGGAGGCAGTGTTGAACCGATGCCCGGTGGAGGAGCTGATGGGTTTCCGTTACTGGTGGGAATATTTCGGACGTCTGTCTTACCGGCAGGACTTGTGGGCAGTGGCTTATGTCGTGCTGGGAGGATGCAGCGATGACGGGTTTGACAATTTCCGTTTCTGGCTCATGGCACGCGGACGGGACATCTTCTATGCGGCACTGGAAAACGCAGACTCCCTGTGCGATGTCTTCGGTCGGTTGAGCAGCCCGTCGGGCAGTGAATATCCGCAGCAGGAGGAGCTGGACTATGCTGTGATGAACGTCCTGGAAGCGGTGTACGGCAAAGATTTTGACGAAGAAGCCGCACGCTATGAATGGCCTGCCGATGTGCTGCCCCACCTTGACTTCCAGTGGGAGGAAGACGACGAAGAGTCCATCCACCGTGTGTGTCCGCGCACCTTCGACCGCTGGTGGGGCGACGATACATTCTGAACCCCGGCTTTCCGCTTCCTGGGCAGAAGCCCATAAAACTTCAAATGCGGTGTTGGTGAACTAGGCAGAATGAATTACTTTTGCAAAAAATAGCAGAGTATATGATACAATCAATGACCGGATACGGCAAGGCGACAGTCGCATTCGAAGGAAAGAAAATCAATGTCGAGATCAAGTCGCTCAACAGCAAAGCCCTCGACCTGTCCACCCGCATCGCGCCACTCTATCGTGAGAAAGAGATGGAAATACGCAACCTGATAGCCAAGCGGCTGGAGCGCGGAAAGGTGGACTTCATGCTGTGGGTGGAGAAAGATGTTGCCGACACGGCGACACCCATCAACATGGCAGTACTTGAGAACTACTACAAACAGATAAACACCATTGCCGAGACGACCGGCATCCCTCTCCCCGCCGATTGGTTCCAGACCTTGCTCCGTCTGCCCGACGTCCTGACCAAGGTGGAAATCCAGGAGCTCTCTGAAGAAGAGTGGACGGTAGTCAACGACGCCATCCATGAAGCCATCGACCGGCTGGTGGACTTCCGCCGGCAGGAAGGCGAAGCGCTCGAACGCAAGTTTAACGAGAAGCTCGACAACATCACTTCCCTCCTGGCATCCATCGAAGTGTATGAGACGGAGCGCGTCACCCGCATCCGCGAACGCATCACCGACGCGCTGGAGAAGACGCTCAGCGTCGATTATGACAAGAACCGTCTGGAGCAGGAACTCATCTATTACATCGAAAAGCTGGATATCAACGAGGAGAAGCAGCGCCTGGCAAACCACTTGCGCTACTTCCGTGAGACCATGCACGACGGACACGGGCAGGGCAAGAAGCTCGGGTTCATCGCTCAGGAGATGGGCCGCGAAATCAACACCACCGGAAGCAAGTCCAATCATGCCGAGATGCAGAACATCGTGGTGAAGATGAAGGATGAGCTGGAGCAAATCAAGGAGCAGGTGCTGAATGTCATGTGATGTCGAATACAGAAACTTACGTCTTATGGGTAAACTGATTATCTTTTCCGCCCCCTCGGGTTCCGGCAAGTCGACCATCATCAACCACTTGCTGCAGCAGGACCTGAACCTGGCGTTCTCCATCTCTGCGACCAGCCGTCCTCCGCGTGGAACGGAGCGGGACGGTGTGGAATATTTCTTCCTGACTCCCGACGAATTTCGTGAACGCATTGCCCGGGGCGAGTTCCTCGAGTACGAGGAGGTCTATCCCGGACGTTTCTACGGCACGCTGAAGTCACAGGTTGAGAAGCAACTGACTGCCGGACAGAACGTCGTGTTCGATGTCGATGTCGTGGGAGGCTGCAACATCAAGAAGTATTACGGCGAACGCGCCCTCTCGGTATTCATCCAGCCGCCATCCGTCGAGGAGCTGCGCCGTCGGCTGGTCGGACGCGGCACCGATGCCCCTGAAGTGATTGAAGACCGTGTGGCGAAGGCTGAGTATGAACTGGGATTTGCCCCGCAGTTTGATGTCGTGGTGGTGAACGACAACCTGGAGGAAGCCCAGCAGCGCGCCTACGACGTAATCCGTAACTTTCTAAACAGATAGAATCTCTATGCGTATCCTTTTCATTGTCATCATACTGGCAGCACTGGGTGTAGGCGGCTATGCCGTCTACAAGGAGGAGTATGTCATCGCTTTTGCCATGGTGTTCGTCATCTTCCTTCAGGTGGTGAACCTCCTGGGAGCCAAGAAACGGAAGAAGCGCTGATGGACATGCTCCCCCGGAAAGTCGGCATCTTCGGTGGCTCGTTCAACCCCATACACATCGGCCACCTGGCACTGGCGAACTACCTCTGTGAGTTTGGCGGTCTGGATGCCGTGTGGTTTCTTGTCACACCCCAGAATCCGCTGAAGCAGCACGACGACCTGCTCGATGACCATTGCCGGCTGGAGCTGGCACGGCTTGCCACTCAGGGGTATGACAAGTTCTACGTGTCCGACTTCGAGTTTCACCAGCCCCGTCCGTCCTACACCGTCCACACCCTCCAGGCACTCAAGCGTGCCTATCCCGAGAACGAGTTCCACCTCATCATCGGAAGCGACAACTGGAAGGTGTTCAACCTGTGGTTCAACCCACAGCGGCTCATTGCCGAAAACAAGCTCATCATTTATCCCCGTCCGGGTTTTGACGTCAACACGGAAGAGCTTCCGCCCCAGGTGCGGCTGGTCAAGGCTCCTCTGCTCGATGTCAGTTCGACCTTCATCCGTGAAGGTCTGCGGCAAGGCAAGGACATACGCTTCTTCCTTCCCCCGGCCGTCTACGAACGTATCAAACAAGAAAACTGGTATTTATGAAACGACTCCACCTCTCGCTGCTGAGCTGCCTGTGTGCACTCTGCGCCTGGTCACAGCAAGACAACCTGTACCGTTACGACCGCATCCCCGATGCCTTCCAACAAGTGTTCAACGACGTGGCTGCCGAGTGTGTCACCTGCCTGGTCAATACTGCCAACGGCCAGTACTGGGGGCTGTCGCGTGACGGCGTGCTCTATGGCTACGGCATATTCATCAACAACAATGGTTCCCAGTGGGTGGGGCAGTACCGCGACGGGGAGTGCATCTTCGGCATTCTGATGGATGACAAGACTGCCAATGTCGGTTCGAAAACATTCTATTCGCTCTACGACCTCACCACGGGCGAGCTGCTCCGCATCCAGACTCCCGACGGAGTGTCGGCACCCGATGCCGCGGCAGCCAAGGCCTACCGTTTCGAGTCGATGACCTATGCCAACGGTGACCGTTACGTGGGTGAGACCTGGAACGGCGAGCGTCATGGTTATGGCATCTATTATTGGAATGACGGACGTTTCTGGTACGGACAGTATCGCCACAATGTCCGTTGCGGTTATGGTGCCCAGTTTGACTTGGACAACAAGATTTTCATCGGGAAGTGGTTTGACAATGAGAAGCTGAAGGAGTGATTGTCGGGAGGGACGGAGGCTTACTGAACATCTTTGTTGATGGCCTTCCTTCTTTCGTGATTGTACGCGAAGTTATCTGCATAATTTTCATTCTTGGATGTGGAATGCCGCATCAGACTTTGGCTGAACGCAATGCAGTGTGCAATCTCATGGGGCAACAACCTTTCCAGATAATATCTGTGTGCTGAGACTTCCGTGAACTGGGCTACCCATCCATCTCTGTCCATACGGACATCCGCATATCCCTTATACCATTTTATGGTGCGAGGGGAAGGGGGCTCTCTTGTTGCCAAACTTGCGGCTTTTCTTCCATGCAGTCTTTTTGTGACCTTTATTTCTCATAAGCCATTCCTGTTATCAGAATACTCCCTCTTCAACGTAATCTCCACAATTTCACTGGGTGAGCAAAAACGGACGGGAAGGCGGGATGTCCCCAGTCCGTTGGTAATGATAACGGGGAGTCCGTGGCTGTCGGTACGCCGTCCGGTGAGCAGCCGACTGCCGTATTTGGAACCTGTCTGCGGTGTCCACAGACGGAAGAAGGAGACCTGTCCGCCATGTGTATGACCTGCCAAAGCCAAATCGGTGTGAGGCACGGGTACATCCTCCACGTAGTCGGGCGTGTGCGTCAGGAGAATGACGAAGTCGCTGTCATGCAGGGCGAGGGTGGGAGAGATGCCGTTCGCCTTCAGGTCGAACGGGTTGCGTACACCACTGACGATGATGAAGGAGCTGTCGCGCCACACGGTGTCGTTGCGATGTTCCAGCACACGGATTTGGTGACGTTCCATGCACTCCCGTATCTGCTCCGTGCAACGTTCATAGTCATTGTTTCCCAAAACTCCCGCTGTGCCGTAGGGCGGATGCACGCGTCCCAGCTCTGTGAACAACTCCTCCACGTACTCGCATCCCTCCTGGTAGTCACCCCCGAGAAGCAACAGGTCCGGCTGCAAGTCGCGTAGGGCGCGGACGAGGTTGTGCAGGTGCTTCCGTTTGAACTTGCTCGGATAGTGGATGTCTGAGACAAAGGCGATGCGGAACCCGTCGAAGGACTGTGGTACCTGCGGATGTTCGAACGTGTACTTCCGCGTTCGTCCGATGCCGGGATAGTGGCTGAGCGAAGCGCACGAGGTGAGAAAAAGTATTGACGTCAGTAAGGGAAAAAGTATTTTCATTTATCTGTTTGTTGCTGCGGTCTCCTGCAAGAGGACTTGCAATTAGTTGATTCTTTGCTCAAAAATAGCTTAATTTGATAGTATAACAAGAAAAAGGATATTAACAGACTAAAAAATTAAGGAATGAAGGCGAAAACAGTAGTGTTTGTCGCTCTGTGTATGTGGGGAGGGGGAATGACAGCCTCTTCGTCCGTCATAGAGGGACAATGGTTGAAGAAAAAGAAGAAAGTGGACATTGTTCAGAAAAAAGATTCCACAAATTCTGACTATGCAAAGCTGACACGAGGTGCCGTGGGTAAGCCGGGCCTTTTCATGACCTGGTATAAGACGGACAAGAATGAACTCTATTTTGAATTACCGGATTCGGCATTCAATCACACGTACATGTTGGCAAACCGCATCGCTCGAACAAGTGATACGCAGGATTTTGTAGCAGGACAGATGGTGTCTGCGCCGTTGATGATTCGTTTCTCGAAAGATAACCAAAAGGTGTATATGCACAAGGTGCAATATCAAAATGAAGTGGATGCGGCTGATCCGATAGCAGCGGCATTTCACCGGAACTTTGCTGATCCAGTGTTGAAGGGCTTCAAGATTGTGGCTCGGAATAAGGGTAGTGTGGTTATCAACATGACAGATTTTTTTGGAACGAACGAACGCATCATCAGTCCTATAAAACCTGATAATCCATTGGAAAAGTTGCTGGGAGGCAGTAAGTCACTAAAGGGTACGTTTCAGGCAGATGGCTCGAATATCATGCAAGTGAAGACTTTTCCGAAGAACATCGAAGTGGAGAGCCTTTTGTCCTACAATCTTACGCCACTCAATCGTCCGTACACTGTGGTGGTGCACCGCTCGCTTTTTGTGTTGCCTGATGACCCGATGCCTCGCCGTTTGCAGGACAATAGGGTGGGCTTTTTTAACGACATGAAGGAGCTGTACACATCGGGGCATGATCGCATTGTGGAGAGGACCTACATCAATCGCTGGCGCATTCGTCCGAAACAGGAGGATATGGAGCGTTATTTCCGGGGCGAACTGGTCGAACCGGAGAAACCGCTGGTGTTTTATGTAGATTCTGCCTTTCCAGACAAATGGAGGAGTGCAGTGAAACAAGGGATCGAAGACTGGAACCGGGCTTTTGAAGCCGCGGGTTTCAAGAATGTGGTGCGTGCGGTAGATTATCCTACGGACGACCCTTCGTTCGATCCTGATGACATGCGCTACAGTTGTGTCAAGTATGCAGCTACCCCAATTGCAAACGCGATGGGACCCAGCTATGTCGATCCGCGGACGGGAGAGATTCTCACAGCCGACGTCATCTGGTACCATAATGTGGTGTCACTTCTTCATGACTGGCGCTTCGTGCAGACAGGGGCAGTTGACCCACGGGTGCGTAAGTCTGTGTTCGATGACGAAGTGATGCGTGAATCAATTCGTTATGTGGCAGTACATGAAATCGGACATACATTGGGCTTGATGCATAACATGGGTGCCAGTTATGCATTTCCGGTAGATTCTTTGCGTAGTCCATCGTTTACTCAAAAGTATGGTACTACTCCTAGTGTTATGGACTATGCGCGCAACAATTTCGTGGCGCAGCCGGGCGATGTGGAGCGTGGCGTGAAACTTACCCCACCGGTACTGGGTGTTTATGATATCTATGCTATCAACTGGGGCTATCGACTGATTCCCGATGCAGATACTCCTGATGATGAAAAATCCGTGCTGGACCGTTGGATTGCGGAAAAGGCAGCAGATCCCATGTATGAGTTCGGAGCACAGCAGGCTTTCGCTACGGTCGATCCTACTGACCAGACAGAGGACTTGGGCAATGACCACATTAAATCGGGTAACCTTGCCATCGCTAATCTGAAGCTCATTATGGCGCATCTTCCTGAGTGGATGCACGAACAGGGGGCACGTTACGATGATATGGAGAAGATGTACAATGCCATTGTGCAGCAGTATACCCGTCACTTGCGTCATGTAATGCCTTATATAGGTGGTATACGTTATCGGGAGGTTCGCCAGGGTGATGGGGCAATGGGAAAGAACTATGTTGACAAGGTGCATCAGCAGGCGGCTATGCACTGGTTGCTGGAGCAGGCACGGACGTATGATGCCTGGCTCACTCCCAAGGAACTGTTTGTTAACTTTGAAGCCGGAATGAATATGAACGATAAGTTACGTTCCTCGGTCGTGGGCTGTCTGCTGAGTCCGACGGCGCTTTATCGCATAGAGGAAGGTGGACAATATGACCCTGAAGGCAACTATACCCTGTCTGCCTATATTGATGACGTAATGAAGGAGCTGTTCAAGCAGACCTATGCCGGACGCCGACTGACAGATGCGGACCGGAGTATTGAGGCCGCTGCTATAAACTTGATGATTCGTAACAGCGGACTGGCTGTGAATGCTGCAAAGAAAAGCAGTTCCTCGGCGTTGGATGCGTATGAAGAATTGATGCAGGAAACAGTATCCTCAGAGCCTGTATGTAGTCATGCAGACGATGCACACTCATTTGTCCGTCTGAATTTCAGTTTACCCTCACTGCCGAAAGAGAAGCTGGAACCGATGATGAGCGGATGCCTGCACCGAGTGTTGAGGCTCTATCAATCACGTCGTCTCGGAGCATCGGGTACAGACCGTGATTTCTATGATTATCAGATTACAATGATTCAACGAACGCTAAGTGCAGACTAATAAACTCTTAACTTATGAACAGGATAATCCATTTTTTAATCGTGTGGTGTTGTGTGGCCGGATTGGTGATGGCGCAGAACCATCGTCGGGAGCTTCGGGGTGTTGTGGTTGACACCAATGGGGAAGCGGTCATAGGAGCTAACATCAGTGTGAAAGGAACGAAGCTGGGGACCATAACAGACTTCGACGGTGCATTCACGTTGCAATTGCCCGATTCTGTACGTGCTTTGCAGGTGACGTATATTGGCTTTCAATCGCAGACTGTGGCGGTGACACCGGGGCAGACCTCCCTGCGAGTCGTGCTTCAGAACGATCTCCGTCAGCTGGACGAGGTTGTCGTGGTGGGTTATGGTACACAGAAGAAGACATCACTGACCAGTTCGGTAGAGATGGTCAAGGCGGATGACCTCTTGCAGATGGGAACGGTAAACCTCGATGAGGCATTGAGCGGACAAGCTGCCGGGCTTCAGGTGATGAGTACTACGGGAGACCCTAGTTCACGCAAGGAAGCATCCATCCATATCCGGGGTATCAATAAGGCACCTTTGCTGGTTATTGATGGTGTGCCCCGCTTCGGTACAAATACATCCGACGGTGAGATGTTGTTGTCCGATCTTAATCCGGATGATATTGAGAGCATTTCTATTCTGAAGGATGCGGCAGCTGCGGCTGTCTATGGTGCACGTGCTGCCAATGGGGTTATCCTTGTGCAGACTAAGCGTGCCGCAGGTAAACCGCAGAAAGTGTCGGTCAATTACCGCGGACAGTTCAACCTGCAACAGGCGACCAAGCTGCCTCACTTCCTCGATGCCTATGAGTTTGCCAAACTTTATAACCGTGCTGTGGCAAATACACCTTCCACGCCTTATGAAGCCTATACGGATGAGGAGCTGGAGATGATACGTACGCATGCTGCTCCAAACAAGTTTGGTGACGAGAATTTGCTTGATTATCTCGACGACTACGGTTATTCGATGATTCACAGTCTGTCGGTCAGCGGAGGCAATGATGCCGTGCGCTACTACTTGTCCGGTGGATATACTGATACGAGGGGACTCTACAGCGGTATCGGACGAGACCGTTACAATTACTCAATGAAACTTGATGCTACTCTGCTTAAAGGATTAACACTCTCGCTTGATGTCACAGGGTCCCGTTCACAAAACAAGAATACCAGTTACACGACACTCGAAGCTGCCTACAGTTACTCGCCCGTGCAGGTTCTGCGTTTCACCAACGGGCAGTTGGCAAGCATTGAAGGAGGTAATCCGCTGATTGCCGTTGATGGATTGGGCGGTTACGTGGAAGATAAGTTCAACATGAGCACCATTACGGCCACTCTTCGTTACGAGATCCCTTGGGTGAAAGGACTTTCCGCATACTTGCGTGGTACCTTCGACAATAACAGTATCATTAATAAGACCTTTGACAAGCCTGTAACACTCTATCTTTACGATGAGAACGAAGATACCTTCAAGGAAGATTCCAAGACTACCTATCCCAAGGCGAAAATTTCATTGGAACAGACCGATCGCTTTGTTGACAACAAACTGGTGGAGTTAGGAATCAATTACAATCGTACCTTTGCCGAGATGCATGATGTGTCGGCGCTACTCATACTCAATTATCAGGACTACAAGAATCGCTATATGTCGGGTACAAATCTTGATATGCCGGGTATTTATCCTGAGACTATAGGGACAGCTGTGTCGGCAAAGTTGAGTGGCGATGAGTATTACAATGAACGTGCGTCAATGATTGGGCGTCTGACTTATGGTTATGGAAACCGTTACTTTGTGGAAGGCAGCTTTCGTGTCGACGGTTCGACGAAATTCCATCCGGACCATCGTTGGGGTTTCTTTCCTACAGTGTCGGCTTCCTGGGTATTGTCGAACGAACCGTTCTTCAAGGCCTGGCAACAACGGGTGTTGTCCAATGTGAAGTTTCGTGCTTCCTTGGGAATCTTGGGAGATGACGGAAGTATCGCTGATTATGCTTACCTGCTTAACTACATGTACACCACTCAGCAAGGTTACAATATTGGTGGAAACATGAAGCCGGGCATCGTAATGAGTACTGGAAACTATCCTAATCCGAAGCTGGAGTGGGGGAAGAGTCGGGATTACAACCTCGGTATAGACCTTGGGTTTTGGGATAATCGTATCAGCCTCTCCTATGAATACTACTGGCGCTACAATACCAATATGATTACCTCTGCGCCTGCCTACCTTTATCCGCCTTCGACCGGAGTGGAAGGCAATGTGCCGAGTATGAATTTTGGTAAGGTGAAAGCGTGGGGATGGGACTTGACTTTGACGCATCTCAATACCATTGGCGCATGGAAGTATAACGCAGCTCTGCGTTTGTCGAAGACCGATGATGTAGTGAAGGACTATGGTGACGAGTCGTCCGTCGATCCCTTACGCCGACGGGTGGGAAAGAGCAGCCTTGTGTGGTGGATGTATGAAGCTGACGGACTCTTTCAGACAGAGGAGGAAATCAAGAATCATCCTCTTGATCAGGACGGTAAGAAAAATGCAACTCTTGCTCCTGGTGACATTAGGTACAAGGACCAGAATGGTGATAACGAATTGACCGATCTTGATAAGATTGCCGTGAAGAATTCCTCGATGCCCGACATGACCATGAGCCTTCGTCTGGGCGTGGAGTACAAGGGATTCTTCATTAATGCAACCTTTCAGGGGGTCTCGGGTTACAAACAGGATATCAGTGACCTCTACACGCTGGAGAATAACTCCCTGCAACGTTTTCAGGACTATCACCTGACCGATACCTGGAACGAGGATAATCGTGACGCACATTATCCACGTATCAAGTTTGCCAACAAGAATGACAATAACCGCAAGGCATCTACTTTCTGGTTGCAGTCTTGCAACTTCGTACGTCTGAAGGCACTTTCTGTGGGCTACTCTATCCCGCGCCACCTTTTGAGCCGCGTGAAACTATCCTCGGCTTCTATTGCACTGCAAGGTTCCAACCTGCATACTTGGTCGTCATTGGAGAACATGGACCCTGAGACTTTGCGCGGCTATCCCGTGCAACGTTCCTATGGCGTAACTTTGAATCTTGGCTTCTAATTTCTATAAACGTGAACGTATGATACAAATAAAGAAATACCTTTTCGGCATGATTGCCTCGGTCTTGTTACTGGGCAGTTGTGATGATATCTTCAGAGATGCTCCCTACAATCGGCTCTCCCAAGAATCCATTTGGGCAGATCCGCTTCTACTGGATGAATATGTGTTGCCTTGGTACCGCAATATGAGTAATGGCTATTCCATTTACATGCCTACCAGCTCATGGCTGAAGTCCATGACGCGAGATTTCTTGCCTTGGTATGGCGACCAGATTACAGTGAGCCGTAATGACTGGTATAATAATTCCTACGGTGATGTCCTGAAATGTCGGGAGAACGAAATAACGCGTCGAAGTCTCAACGAATGGACTAACTGCTATACGCGCATTCAGTCTATCAATCTCTTGTTGGAGAATGCCGGAAAGATTTCCGAGGGGAGTCAGAAACAGCGTATCCTGGGTGAGGCGCACTTCTTCCGTGCCTATTATTATTACATGCTTCTGCGGCGTTACGGCGGTGTCCTGCTCATAGACCGGACTTATGATCCGCTCAACGACAAGACGAAGTTCCCCCGTGCTCCGTTTGCTGACATGGTGGCATTTATTGCTGATGAGGCTTCACAGGCAGCCACACTGTTACCTGTGGCTTATGAGCAGGCTGATGCCGGGCGTGTCACTCGTGGTGCTGCACTGATGCTCAAAGCCAAGACCTACCAGTGGGCTTCTTCTCCAGTCTTCCAGCGTAAGGAGAAAGATTTCCTGGGTTTCACAGATGATCGTATTCTAGATATGCTCCGTCAGGCGAAAGCTACTTATGAGGAGCTGTTCACTCTGGGTTATAAGTTGATGACCATAGAGGGTACTACACAGGATGAAATCAAAGAGGAATACCGGAACATCTTCCTGACAAAGAATAGTATAGAGTCTATTTTTGAAGTACAGCATTCCGATGATGGAAACTTTGACACTGGTTTCGGACATAAACTGGATCGCGAAGCCAGTGCGCCCTCTTTCGGTGGTATCTATGCCGCTTATACGCCGACGCAGAATCACGTTGACGAGTACGGCATGCGCGGTGGAAAGACTGTTGTTGACCCGGCACATCCGTACGAGAATCGCGACTATCGCTTCTATGCCAATATCCTCTATGACGGCTGTACCTTCCGCAACCATGTGATGGAGATTCACTACACGCTCTTCGGCGGCAAAGAACAAGCCGGTGCTGATCTGACCCGTTACGGAACGTCGCGCAACGCTGGAGTGACCCGGACTGGTTATTACTTGGGCAAGTTTGTCAACGAGAAGCAGCCTATCGACACCGATGATACTTATGGTAGTTCACAGAACTATATTATCTGGCGTTATGCCGAGGCGTTGCTGGACTATGCTGAGGTGGTTTTCCGCTTGGGTGACACAGAGACGGCACTCGCCAAAGTCAACGAGATACGTCGGCGTGTGCACATGGACGCTCTCACGTCCCTTGATTGGGAATCTTTAGTGAATGAACGCCGTGTGGAGCTTGCTTTCGAAGAGAGTACCTATTGGGATCTTTTGCGCTGGGGGATAGCAGAAGAACGTATGAACGGTTCCAGCAACCCGCTGAAAGCTATGAAGATAGTCAGGGAGGAGGGTAAGCCTGACGTCTATACCGTTTCAAACATGAATGCCAAGCCTGAAGCTGTACGCGTCTTCAAGCCGATGCAGTACTATTGGCCTATTCCCTGGGACGAAGTACGCTACCAGAACATTGAGCAGAACCCGGGGTGGGTGGAGCTTTGAGTCTGCGGTAGCTATTCAACTTATAAATTACACGGATCGTGTATCTCTCTTATATTGGGAGAGGCACGGTCCGTGTATTTTTGTATGTGCTTGTTCTCATTGAATAATCCTGAAGTAAATATACCTACTTTTAGGTATTGCCCCACCTTTTTATCGGGCGTAGCTTTGCATGCCGGAAAGAGATACCAATCAATTAATATAAACAAGCATGAAAACAAGACAACTACTGGTGGCATCGATGGCTCTCGTTGCCCTGACTCTCTCGGCATGCTCGGGAAACAGTAAAAACGCGGCGTCGGCTGAAAACACGGAAGTGCAGACGGCGGCAGTGATGAGTGTGGACGACCTGCTCGCCCGTGCCGATTCGTTGGTAGGACAACAGGTGAACTTCCAAGGGGTATGTACCCACACGTGCAAGCACGGAGCTACGAAAATGTTCATGATGGGAAGTGACGACACGAAGACCATCCGTGTGGAAGCCGGAAAGCTGGGGGCGTTCGACACCAAGTGTATCAACTCCATGGTGGAGGTGACGGGAACGCTCGTAGAGCAGCGCATCGATGAGGCTTACCTGCAGAACTGGGAGGCGCAGCTGAAGGCACAGACGGCCAAGACGCACGGAGACGGCGAGGCGGGATGTGACTCAGAGAAGAAGGCGCGCGGCGAAACGGGAAACACTCCCGAGGAGCGCATCGCCGACTTTCGCGAGAAGATAGCCCAGCGTAAGGCGGACTCCGGAAAGGATTATCTCTCATTCTATTACGTAGAAGCGCAGAGCTATGCCATCAAGTAGAGGGGCTGGCTTCCGCAAGCTCTGCCGGTGGCTGCACCGCGACTTGTCGTTCTTCTTTGCCGGGATGGTCCTGATTTACGCCCTTTCGGGGCTGTTCATGAACCACCGCAACGACATCGACCCGCAGTACGCGGTCCGACGGACGGAGTTCCGGGTCGCTGACAACTTGCCCGGAAAGGAGGGGATGACGCGCGAACGGGTGCTGGAGCTGCTCCGTCCGCTGGATGAGGAGGAGAACTTCACGCAGTTCTACTTCCCGCAGCCCGGGCAGTTGAAGGTCTTCCTGAAGGGAGGCTCTTCGCTGGTGGTCGATGTAGCGACGGGACAGGCTGTCTATGAGTCGGTCAAGCCCCGTCCGGTCATCGCGCCGATGGTGCGCCTGCACTTCAATCCCGGCGGCTGGTGGACGTGGTTCGCCGACGCCTTCTCGGTGTGCCTCATCCTCATTACCCTCACCGGACTGTGGATGGTGAAGGGACCGAAGGGCTTGTGGGGACGCGGAGGCATCGAGCTCCTTGTGGGCATCCTCATCCCCCTCTGCTTCCTGCTGTTTTAATCCGAATCGGTCATTAGAGTTTGGACCGGTTGCCCGGGGCACACGTACGTCTGTCTCCGGGCTGACTTCACAATTCATTCTTTACTCCAACACAATGTCTCCAATCTTAGCATGCAAACACCTGACCCATTACTATGGGAAACGGAAAATCTATGAAGACCTGAGCTTCGAGGTGCCCCGCGGACGTATCCTCGGGTTGCTGGGCAAGAACGGTACGGGCAAGACGACGACCATCAACATCCTGAGCGGATACCTGAAGCCTCGTTCCGGAGAATGCCTCATCTTCGGCGAGAACATACAGACGATGCCTCCGGCATTGCGCCGCAACATCGGGCTGCTGCTCGAAGGTCACGTGCAGTACCAGTTTATGAACATCACCCAGATAGAACGTTTCTACTCGGCATTCTATCCCGGTCAGTGGAAGAAAGAGGCCTACTATGAGCTGATGCGGATGCTGAAGGTCGCTCCCGGGCAAATCATCTCGCGCATGTCCAACGGGCAGCGTTCGCAGGTGGCGCTGGGGTTGATCCTGGCACAGAATCCCGAACTGCTCATCCTCGACGACTTCTCGCTGGGACTTGACCCGGGCTACCGCCGTCTCTTCTCCGACTACCTGCGTGACTATGCCCGGGCAGAGGGGAAGACGGTCTTCCTGACGTCGCACATCATCCAGGACATGGAGCGGCTCATCGACGACTGCATCATCATGGACTACGGGCGCATCCTCACCCAGCAGCCCGTCGGACAGCTGCTTGACACGCTGCGCCGTTATACCTGCCGTGTGCCTGAAGGCTACGTGCCCCGGCTTCCCGAGGCGTTCCATCATCCGTCGGTCGTGCGTGGCGTGATGGAAACCTGCTCCTTCCTGCCTCTCGCCGAGGTGGAACGGGTCTTCGCCGAGCAGCAAGTGCCCTACAGTGAGCTGAAAGCCGAGAAAGTGAACCTGGAAGATGCCTTCATCGGGCTGACGGGAAAGTATTGATACAGTTAAAATCCGAAGAAAAAATGCTGCAAGCCATCTTTTATAAAGAGTGGATCAAGCTCCGCTGGTATTTCCTGCTGGCGGTGCTGGTCACGAGCGGAGTGGCGGGTTACTGCCTGCTCCGCATGGACCGTGCGATCGAGCTGAAAGGAGCCGCGCACATCTGGGAAGTCATGGTGTTGAAGGACGCCGTGTTCATCGATTACATGCAGTTTGTTCCCCTGTTGGCAGGCATCCTTGCCGCTCTGATGCAGTTCATGCCCGAGATGCAGCGCAAGTGCCTGAAGCTGACACTGCATCTGCCGTGTCCGCAACAGCGGATGGTGTTCAGTATGCTGGCGTCCGGCGTGGTGCTGCTGGCAGGCTGCTTTGCCGTCAACATCGGGGTGATGCTCGCCTACCTCCCGACGGTCCTTCCTGCCGAGCTGACACGTAACATCCTGTCTGCCGCTGCCCCCTGGTATCTGGCAGGCTTTGCGGGTTACCTGCTGACGGCGTGGGTCTGCCTGGAACCGACGTGGAAGCTCCGCGTGTGCAATCTCCTGATAGGTGCCTTGGTGGTGCGTGCCTATTACCTTGCCCCCGTTCCTCAGGCATACAACGGGTTCCTGCCCTGGCTGGCACTCTACACGTTTGCCCTGTCGCTGCTGGCGTGGATTTCCGTGTCGCGCTTCAAAGCCGGGAAACAATGATTGATAACGGACTAAACTCAACCAATCTATGATACGTATTAGCAAGATATTCCTGTTTGTCACCCTTGCCGTGCTGGCGGTGTGGCAACTGCCCTGGTGCTATGCCTTCCTGACGACAAAGGCGGCTCCCTCCCGTTTTGTCATGTACAGCTCGCTGCTGGACGATTTCATCCTCACGGGGTATACCGAAGGTGTGGGCATCACCCGTCAGGACCCTGCCGGGCACACTTATTCCGAACACGAAGTGGACAGCCTGTTGCCGTTGTTCTACATGCGTCAGCTGGTAGCCGACGAACGTTTCCCGGACAGTCTGTTCGGCGTCGCGGTCAGTCCGCGCGAGGTGCAACAGACGTCGTTCAACTTCCGCATGCGTCCGTCGGCGGTCAATGCTCCTCAGACGGGGCTGTACTTCCTGCTGGAGTCCATGCCGAAGCGTGTCGACCTGGAGATGCCTGCGGACGCCTTCCGTTTTACCGGGGAAGGGGTGGAATTCATCGTCATGGACACGAATACGCCCGATGCCGGGAAGAGTGTCCGCTACACCCGTATGTTGTCGGACAAGGGCTTCCGCTTCCCTCCCCGCGAAGTGTCGGGCAACCCGACGACCATGAAGGAGTATGACAACGGTTACCTCCTGCTCGATGCCGACGGCAAGCTCTTCCACCTGAAGCAGACGGTGGGTCAACCCTATGTGAAGCCCCTCCCGTTGCCCGACGGGGTAGAGGCGGAGCATGTGTTCCTCACGGAGTTCCGCGACCGCCAGCTGTTGGGCTTCCTCATTGACACGGAGCATCGCTTTCACGTCATCCGGGCGGACGGGACGATTGTCCGCACGGGCATTCCCGCCTACGACCCGGCACGTGACCAGCTCACCATTTTCGGAAACCTGTTTGACTGGACGGTCTGTGTCTCATCGCCCGGTGTTAATCATTACTATGCGCTTCGGGCGGACGACTATGCGCTTGTGAAGAGCCTGGACGTGGAGACTGCCTCGGACGAGGTGCCCGGCCTGAGCTTCACGTCGCCTTACGACCGCTACGTTCGTCCGCGGTTCTGAAACGGTGCGGATGTCCGTACCGGCGGCTCGTCCGATAGGTAACCTTCGGCTGGTGGGTGTATAACAAAATACCTAAAAATGGTGATTGTGCCGCCGGAGGGCTTCCTCTACTTTTGTTTGACTATTAAAAGGATTCAGGATGCAGAAACAGACGTACCTCATTTACCTCATGTTGTTCTTTTTTGTCGGAGTCCCATGCTCCGCCTCCCGTGCCCGACAGGCTTCCCCGGTGGAACGATGGCTTCGTGTCATCCTCACTGAGTCGGAAGGGAAGGAACCTCTATCCTACGCCGCCTGTTCGCTGACGGCAGGGGAGGGCAGGACCTATACGGTGGCAGCCGACGAAGCCGGACTGTGTACATTCCGCAACCTGCCGCCGGGCACGTACCGGATGCAGGTGTTCTACATGGGACAGACCTTCCGTCAGCCCGACCTCACGGTGGACGACCGTTCGCAACGCACCGTCCGCCTGCGGGTCAACTACAACCCCATCCGCATCGGTGAAGTCGTGGTGACGGCATCCGAATCGAAGTCCCTTTCTACAGCTTCGAAAATTGGTTTGGACGCCATCCGCCACATACAGCCGTCGAGCATTGCCGACCTGCTGGAGCTGTTGCCCGGCGGACGGTCCTCCGACCCCAATTTTGCCACACCCCAGGTCATCCGTCTGCGCGAAGCATCTCCCGTGGGCAGCAACTACAACACCTCTTCGTTGGGGACGCAGTTCCTCATCGACGGGGTACCCATGAGCAACGATGCCAACCTGCAGTCCACCCCGGCGTACAGCAACTACGGCAGCAGCTTTGTCAACAGCGGTGTCGACATGCGCTCCGTTTCGACGGACGACATCGAGTCGGTCGAAGTCGTGCGCGGCATCCCGTCGGTGGAATACGGCGACTTGACGAGCGGCATGGTGAAGGTGAACCGCAAGCGGGGCGGCACTGACCTGAATGCCCGCTTCAAGGCGGACATGTCGAGCAAGCTCTTGTATGTGGGCAAGGGGATGGAGTGGGGCGATGCCCCCGACCGTCTGTCGCTCAACGTCGGCTTGAACTACCTCGACGCCAAGTCCGACCCACGCAACAACCGGCAGAATTACAACCGACTGACGGGGAGCGTCCGTGTGGATAAACGCTGGCTGACGGATTCGCCCTTCCGCTATACGTTGGGTGGCAACGTGGACTATACCGGTTCGTTCGATGACGAGAAGTCCGACAAGAACCTGGACAACGGCGATATCCCTTTGGAACGTTACAAGTCCTCCTACAACCGGGTGGCATTCGGTACGAACTTCCGCATGGCTGCCAAGGACGAGGAACGCTTCTTCCGCAGCCTCGACGCGACGCTCTCCTTCACCATGGAGAACGACCTGATTGACCGCTGGAAGTACGTTGCCATGACGGGCGAGGTCCCGCTTTCGACGAACCTGGGTGAAGGGGAATACGACGTCACGGTCGTCCCTTCCCGGTACGAAGCCTCCCTGCGTGTGGAGGGACGTCCGTTCTATGGCTACGCAAAGGTGGTCACCTCTTTTGAACGTCTGCGCGGCGAGGCATCCTACGGACTGAAGGCGGGTGCCGACTGGAGCATGAGCAAGAATTACGGCGACGGCACGGTGTTTGACCCGACCCGTCCGTTCTCGGTCGACATGAACCTGCGTCCGCGTGCCTTTAACGAGATACCTGCGCAACACCAGGGCGCCCTCTTTGTGGAGAGCAATTCCACGCTGCCATTGGGTGCCTTCCGCCTGCAGTGGATGGCGGGACTGCGCGCCCAGACCCTGATGAACCTGGACAGCCGTTACGACTTGCAGGGGCGTGTCTATCTCGACCCACGCCTGAATGTGCGTCTGGACCTGCCGCGCTTCCAGGTGGCGGGCGATGAGATGAGGCTGACGGTGGCAGGCGGTACGGGCTGGCACACCAAGATGCCCACGATGGACCAGCTCTATCCAGACCCCGTCTACTACGACATCACCCAGCTGAACTATTGGTCGGCGGACGCGGCGAAACGGCGCATCAACGTGCGGGTGTTCAAGCTCGACCCGACGAATTTCAAGCTTCGCGCCGCCCGCAACTTCAAGTGGGAGGTGCGTGGCGATGTGGACTGGAAGGGCTGTTCGCTCTCGGTCACCTACTTCCAGGAGGACATGAAGTCCGGCTTCCGCTCTTCCTCCGAGCCGGTGACGATGGTTTACAAGGATTATGACGAGTCGGCAATCGACGCGTCGACGCTGACGGGACCGCCCTCCCTGGAGACTACCCCCTACGTGACCGATACCCTGCTGACCACCCGTTCGAGTACGGTCAACGGCAGCCGTACGCAGAAGCGCGGTGTGGAGTTCACGCTGACGACACCCCGCATCCGTCCGCTGCTGACGAAGTTCACCGTCACGGGAGCCTGGTTCAAGACTGTTTATAGCAACAGCCTGCCCGAATACTACAAGCCGACGATGGTGGTCGACGGAAAGTCCTATCCCTACATCGGCTACTACGAGGATGAGGACGGCTACGTGCGCGAGATGTTCAACACCAACTTCACCGCCGACACACAGATACCCCGTCTGGGGCTGATTTTCTCCACCTCGTTCCAGTGCCTGTGGTTCACCGGGAGCCGGAACAAGCCGCGGAGCCTGTATCCGCTGGAGTACATCGACAAGAACAACGAGCGTCACCCTTTTACGGAAGAGTCGGCGGCAAATGCCCTGCTTTCTGCCTTGGTGCGCGAGTTCAACACGACATCCTATGACTACAACCGGATACCGTTCAGCATGAACATCAACCTGAAAGTCACCAAGACACTCTACCGCGACCGCATTGCGTTGGCGGTGTTTGCCAACAAGCTGCTGGACTACACGCCCTCCTACCGCACCCGTTACGGCTCCCTGGTGCGGCGCGATGTGCAGCCCTATTTCGGCATGGAGCTGAACTTTAAACTGTAACGATAGCCTATGAAACGACAAGTCCACTTCCTGTTTCCCTGTCTGCTGGTACTCCTGACGGTGCTTACCGCCTGCGAGGACCGGGGCGATGAACACCTGTTTTGCGACGTCACCCTGATGACTTCGTTGCCCGACGGGCGTTCCATCGTGCGGATGGAGGCAGACGCCTCCTTGGCAGGTACCTTCCTGCGCAACGTGAACAACCGGCAGGAGTATGATTTTCCCCTCTTCGTCAACAACCGCGGGACGGTCCGTGTGCAGAAGGGGGTCTACCTCATCTCGTTCGATGCACGTGCCACATTCTCCGACGGGACGACGGCGCGGGTACGCAGTTCGCAACATGCCAACCCCGAGAAAGCCGTCACCCTGCTCAACGATACCGAGGCGGTCGTCCTCCAACTGACATTACTCAACTAAACCCGGCACACTCATGAACAGACGTTTTCGATTGGGACTGCTATTCATTGCCGTACTGCCCGTCCTGAAACTTCAGGCGCAGGAACAGAAGGCACAGCCCGACATCAACCTCCGTACGGTGGAACACCTGTCGTCCTTCGCACAGACGGGACGTTTCGTGTCCGACCGCTCGGCAGCGGCAGCCTTCTTTCGGAGTGACCATGCGTTCACCGAACTGAAAGGACAGCTGGATTGGCGTCACGAGGACGAGGCATTTGACCCGGCACAAGGGGATGAAGCCCTTGGCGGCATGTTCCGTGTGGAGTCCTACCTCCGCCTGGACCCCCGCTCGGCAGTCTTTGCCGGAGCAGATTATACGAACGGGACACTGCGAAACGTCCGCTGGAACTCCACGTCGGACTACCGCCTGCTGTATCCCTACATCCTGGCGGACTCCATCGGGGGCGACCTGAAGCAGGAACAGTATCACTTCTATGGCGGCTATACCCGTATGGACGGACGCTTCAACTACGGCATCACTGCCGGCTACCGTGCCTCGCAAGCCTATCGTCAGGTGGACCCCCGTCCGCGGAACATCACTGCCGAGCTGTCTGCCGACCTGTCCGCCGGCTATCGGTTGGGCACTTATGTGCTGGGAGTGGCAGGCGGCATCCGCACGTACAAGCAGCAGCAGAGCGTGGACTTCTACGACCCCAACGGAGCGAACACCTCCGAGTTGCACTTCACCGGACTGGGCACGTTCTACCGCCGTTACTCCGGTACCTCGTTCACCGATACGCAGTATCGCGGTACGGGTTATCACGCCGCGCTGACGCTGGTACCCCATGACGGGGCTGGCTGGTACGCTTTGGCTGACTATGACCACTGGACGGTGGATCGCAACCTCGACGGGCTGAACACGGCGACACTTACCACGCTGACCGTTCACACGCTGACGGGAGGACTTGCCTGCAAGCATCCCGGGCAGCACGTCGACTGGGCAGTGAAGGCCACTGGAGCCTACAGCGTCCGTCAGGGAACGGAGCACGTGATGGGCAGCGGGGATGTGAACGATAACCAACCCCTTGCCGGACAACAGCTCTACAAGAGTCGCGAGGCAGACGCCCGGGTAGAAGGGCTGGTGGAGTGGAAACGTCCGGCAGGCAGATGGTCGCTGCGCCCGTCAACGGACTTCCGGTGGACCAATGAAGAGTATGTCTATCCGCGCCGTCGGCTGGAGGTAGCGGAAGTGAATGTCGGGGCAGCCGTCGGGTTTACCCGCTTGCAGAAGGCATGGCTCCTGGATGCTTCGGTAGGCGGCTGGCATGCCGTCAACCTGACGGGGACCTTCGATATCCCGCTCGACGACACCGACCTGCGCATCTACCGTTATCTCGAAACGTCCTACCGTCGGCGGACCGACAGCCGGACTATGGTAGAGGCACGGGTGCGAGTCCAACGCCGCCTGTCGCTCACTACGGCGCTGTTCCTTTCAGCTTGCTACGGCAGGCAGTTCTACGGTGAAGGCATGAGCGACGGCAGGCTGCAGGTAGCGGCAGGGTTGTGCTTCTAGGCTGTGCCCTTCCGCAGATGATGGAATATTACAAACCAACAATTTCATAAACTCACAAAGCAATGGAAAAACTTAAGAACGTATGGCTGCTGCTCCTCCTTCTGGTAGGCATGGCAGCATGTAGCGACGATGACGACAATGTACAAGTCACCCTCTCGACCCGGGAGGTGAAGCTCGAAGTGACAGGCGGAACGACCTCTTTCACCGTGCAGACCGTCGGTGACTGGACCATCGAGACCGACGGACAGTCGTGGTACACCGTTTCACCCCAGCAGGGGACCGGCACGACGGAAGTCACCGTGACAGCTGAAGCATCCGGGGAAGTGGCTTCGCGCAGTGCCAATCTGGTGGTGCGCAGCGGAAGTGCCTTGGCTACGCTGGTGGTCACTCAGACAGGTACGGAGAATCCTGCCGACCCGAGCAATCAGACCATCAAGGTGCGTGCCAAGGGCGGTGACCGGGAAATCGTGTTGCCGGCAAACGAAGGTTATGAAGTGACCATTCCCACGGATGCCGATTGGGTGAAGCTGAAAGAGAAGAAGTCGGGGAGTGTGGTCCTGACGCTTGCCGCCAACGAGGCGGGCGACCACTATCGTACGGCTGCCGTGACCGTCAGCAAGACCGATGGCTCGCACCTCGCCACCCTCAACCTGTCACAGAGCTGGCGCAACGTGGAGCCGGGTGAGCTGTTGTTCCAGGAGGTCTTCCTCACCAGCAACCTGATTGCCGAGACCGGAAAGACCGACTCGCGCAACATGGAGCAGTACTTCATCCTGACCAACAACACCGACGAAGAGCTGGAAATCGGGGGCGTGGCTTTCGCCGAGAGTGCCATCACGACGCTCAGCACCACGATGACCAACCAGAAATGGGAACCGGACAACCGCGACAACGTGGCTGCCATCCAGTCGCTGTACGTGATTCCGAAGGACCGCGGCAAGCATACCCTCGCCGCCCGTGAATCCGTTCTCATTGTCAACAATGCACAGAACTACAAGGCGACCAATGCCACCTCGTTCGACCTGACGGGAGCCGATTTCGAGTGGTACAACGAGTCGACCGTCAGCTCGATGATGGACGTCGACAACCCCGATGTGCCGAACATGGATGTATGGATTTCCAACTCCATGACCATCTACATCCTGAACGTGCAGATGAACCACGGCTTTGTGTTGGTATCCCTGCCTGCCGACCTGACCGCCGCCACCTTTGTGGACAACGATGCCTATCTCTGGAGCGGCACACGCTCCTGGCAGGTGGCTTCGACCGGACGCGACTTCTCGACGAAGTTCAACTACCAGGCTGTTCCCAATGACTGGGTGATCGATGCGGTTGTAATCGGTACGAAGGAAGGCTTTGCCTACAATCCCTTCGGTAGTGCGCTCGATGCCGGCTTCACCTACTGTGCCGTCAACAGCGACGACACCAGCCGTTATGGGAAAGCCGTGCGCCGCAAGGCCAACACCGACGGCACCCTGGTCGACACCAACAACTCGACCAATGATTTCGAACCGGCCGTTGCCGCTTCATTGGCAAAATAATCCCTTCCCCTGTCATTGGTTTCCGATGCTTGTCAGCGCGGACGCTCCGGCGATAAAAAGCCGGCAGCGCCCGCGTTGCCTTTTCCGGAATATGCCTACTTTTGCAGGCGGAAGGCGGAGAGGCAGTGTCATCCTTTCTCCCCAAAGCCTTCTCTCCGGTAAAACCAGAAACAAATGGAAAACGACGTAAAGACCAATTCTCCGCGTGCCTGGCTGCTTGCCGCACGTCCCAAGACCCTCTCTGCTGCGGCAGTCCCGGTCATGGTCGGTTCGGCACTGGCAGCCGCCGACCTGGGTGCAGACTTTCAGGTCCTGCCCTGTGTGCTCTGCTTCCTGTTTGCCTTCATCATGCAGATTGACGCCAATTTCATCAACGACTATTTCGATTTCCGCAAAGGGAGTGACCGCACCGACCGGCTCGGTCCCGAGCGTGCCTGTGCACAGGGATGGATTACGCCCCGTGCCATGCAGGGAGGCATTGTCGTGACTACGCTGCTTGCCTGTGTGGCAGGCTTGCCGTTGCTGTGGATTGGCGGATGGGAGTTGTTGCTGGTGGGAGCCGTCTGTGTGCTGTTCGCCTTCCTTTATACCCTCGGGTTGTCCTATCGCGGATGGGGCGACGTGCTCGTGCTGGTATTCTTCGGTTGGGTGCCGGTCTGCTTCACCTACTATTTGCAGACGGGTGTCTGGACCTGGGCATCCGTGGTCTGTGCCACAGCCTGCGGACTGGTCATTGACACACTGCTCATGGTCAACAACTTCCGCGACCGCGACCAGGACCGCATCAGCGGCAAGCGTACCGTGGTGGTCCGTTGGGGGGCACGTGCCGGCAGCACCGGTTACTTGTGGCTGGGCTTCCTCTCCTGCGTAGGTTGCCTGTCGCTTGTGGCAGGCGGTTATCTGTGGGCAGCAATCCTGCCGCAGTTCTACCTGCTCCTCCACATCAGGACCTGGCAGCTCATGGTCAGCCTCCATCAGGGCCGTGCGCTCAACCGGGTGCTGGGCATGACGGCACGCAACATCTTCCTTTTCGGATTGCTGCTCACCGTCGGGTTGCTGTTGCAGTGCCTGGGATAGAGGATGCGGGGACTAGCCTTTCGTCTTCTCTGTCAGCAGGGCGAGTCCCTTGGCTGTCAGCAGGTACTTCTGACGGGGATGCTTGGGCTTGTCGGGATAAAGCATGGCGACAACTCCCTCCTGCATGGCAGGCGTCAGGTAGGTGTCTATGAAGCTCTCCCGGTTCTTCAGTCCCAGGGCAGCCAGCATGCTCTTGACGGACAACTGCTGACGGTTCAGTACCTCGATTAGCCGATGGACGTTCTCATTGGGTATGTTCCAATGACTGTCGTTACTTGTCGGGTTACTTGTCGGGTAGCTTGTCGGGTTACTTGTCGGGCCAGGTAGTTTCTCAGGGGCATTGACCAAGAGATAACGGTTGCGCAGTTCGTTCTGTTCACCCATCAGCAGGTTGCGAAGGAAGCGTTCCAGATATTCGCGGTTGGCCGTGATGCCTTTTTGGATATTCTGATAGTTGGCACGCACCAATGCGTTTCTGAAGTACCACGCATGCTTGGCAAACAGGTCGTTTTCGATGTGAAATCCCATGGAACGTAAATACTTGATGGCGAATACGGCTGTTGTCCGGGTATTTCCCTCTCCAAAAGGATGTATCTGCCACAGTCCTGCAATGAACCGGGCAAAATGCCGGATGAAGCCTTCCGGATTTACTCCGGAATAGTCGAACTGCCGTTCCTGTTCCAGGTCATATTCGATGGCCCTCCGGATATCCGGAGCAGAAACATAGAGGACACTTTCTCCTCGCAATACCCATTCCCTTTTGGAGATGTTGTAGTCTCTGATTTGACCGGCGAATTTGAATATCCCGTCAAAAATCCGTCGGTGGATGGAAGTCAGTCCCACCAATGTGAATGCAAAGGTCTGTTCCGTCAATAGTCGTCGGATATTGACGGAAGCCTTGTCTGCCTCATGCTGTTCTTCGTCTTCCTCAGTATGGATTCCCTTTGATTCATAATAGCTGTGTATCAGTCGGGAAACTTCGTCGATGTCAATCTCTCCTTCGATGTCTTTACGGACGGTGTCCAGCAGATAGTCGGATGTTTTCAGTCCATCGACGGCTTGAAGACCGATGGCGGTCTGCCAGGCATAACTTTTTGCCCGCTTGTCCGGTTCACTTTGATGCAGGTATTCGTCAAAATCAATCATAGGTCTCTTTTAGGTTTTGCAATGTTCGCAAAATATCTTGGAATCTCCAAGCAAAGATACAACATTCAGGCAGGTATTCCGTCTCTTTCTCCCCGGATTGACAAAGTGTCAAAACGTCAAACGAATCGTTTGAGAAGGGGCTTCCTTGCACCCGAAGACGAGTCGATGAGCAAAAATGTCCTTCTGGAGCGATTCGCAAAATACACATTGTCGGCGTTTGATGGAAAATGGTTGCTCCGGGAGAGGAGGAGTGTCTGCTACGATAACTTTCTGAGAAGATGAGGCTTCCCGTTGGGTACGATTTAATAGTTGCAAAAGTTGCGTGCTCTCGTTCCTTCTGGAGAGCGGATGTCAAGATTTTTGTTTCGTTTTTCTCTTTTTCATACATCGACGGACCAAACAATATTGTTTCACTCGTCAAACAATATTGTTTCACGTGCCAAACACAAGTGTTTGACGTCTCAAACAATATTGTTTCGCGCATGAAAAAGAAGTGTTTTGTGTGAACAACTATTAAAATCATAGGCAGTCTGGCTTGTCAATGTGAAGCAGATTTAGCATTTGCTCGCTAGTTTGCCGCATTTCCTCGAAGTACGCGTTAGCTGAAAAAACGGGATTCGGGAAATTGTGAAAGCAAATAAGGACTTTTGCTTTCTATTTGTCTTCCGGTAATTCCAGGCTCTTGGCATGACTCGAACTCTCGGTGAAGAAGTCCGACAGCGTGGCGAAATACGTGTGCCGCATAGAGGACTTGTCAATCGTCCACATTTCCTTAGGTAATAATTGATTATAGCATCACTTATCTGAAGAAAGAAACAAAAATATATTCGAGCATCCTCTTGACTTGGTCACTTGACTTAGTCACTTCCCCTACGAAAGTGACTAAGTGAAAATGACCAAGTGAAACACTTCACAACTGTCCGCACTGTCCTTTGCTGCAATCAAGGCGTTGAAATGAACTATCCACCAGTAACCGCCGAAAGGCTTCTCAAAGCGATTGAGTATTATAACTTTTTAAAGAAAGATTATCGACCGATGTTTGGATGGGTCTCGATAAAAACCACTATTTTTGCAATCTGATAATTATCGAATTAAATTTTTTATGGAGCTTGATATTCTCACGGCGATTTCGCCGATTGATGGACGATACAGGAGCAAAGCGGGAGCTTTGGCTTCTTACTTTTCAGAATATGCACTTATCAAATACCGTGTGCAGGTTGAAATAGAGTATTTTATCACGTTGTGTGAACTTCCTCTGCCGCAATTGGACGGCATCGACCACAACCTGTTTGAAACATTCAGAAATATCTACCGTAATTTCTCGGAGGCGGATGCTGCCCGCGTGAAGGAGATAGAAAGCGTGACCAACCACGATGTGAAAGCCGTTGAATACTTCATCAAGGAACAGTTCGACCGCATCGGAGGACTGGAAGCCTACAAGGAGTTTATTCATTTCGGACTGACTTCTCAGGACATCAACAATACGTCGGTGCCCCTTTCCATCAAGGATGCACTCAACGACGTCTACTATCCCCAGCTGGAGGAGCTGATTGCCCAGTTGCGTACGTATGCCGATGAGTGGGCAGACATCCCGATGCTGGCAAAGACTCACGGACAACCGGCATCACCCACCCGTCTGGGAAAAGAGATAATGGTCTTCGTTTACCGACTGGAACGTCAGCTTGCCGTGCTGAAGGCTTCACCCATCACTGCCAAGTTCGGCGGTGCGACGGGAAACCTCAACGCACACCATGTGGCTTATCCGCAATATGACTGGAAGGCATTTGCCAACAAGTTTGTGACTGAAAAGCTGGGGCTGGAGCGTGAGCAGTACACAACGCAGATTTCCAACTACGACAACCTGGGCGCCATCTTCGATGCCATGAAGCGCATCAACACCATCATGATTGACATGAACCGCGACTTCTGGCAATACATCTCGATGGAATACTTCAAGCAGCGCATCAAGGCCGGCGAGGTCGGTTCGAGTGCCATGCCGCACAAGGTGAACCCCATCGACTTTGAGAACGCGGAAGGAAATCTCGGCATGGCGAATGCCGTGCTCGAACACCTGTCGAGCAAGTTGCCGGTATCCCGCCTGCAACGCGATTTGACTGACTCCACGGTGTTGCGTAACGTCGGTGTTCCTTTCGGACACACGGTCATCGCCATCCAGAGTTCGCTGAAGGGACTCCGCAAGCTGTTGCTCAACGAGCCTGCCATCTACCGTGACCTGGACAACTGCTGGAGCGTGGTGGCAGAAGCCATCCAGACCATCCTGCGTCGTGAGGCTTACCCGCATCCCTACGAGGCGCTGAAGGCTCTGACGCGTACGAATCAGGCGATTACCGAAGCATCCATCAAGGAGTTCATCGAGCAGCTCAATGTAAGTGAGGACATCAAGAAGGAGTTGCGTGCCATCACTCCGCACAACTACACAGGCATGTAAAGTTAACATTAGCCCGCGAGGGCGAACATTTTAATATACCATAAACCGTAAAAACATGAGTACAGATCAAGAAAACTGGCAGGAGAATTCGGAAGAGAATTCCAATGCACGCGAAGAATCACGTTCGTTTAATAGAGAGTATAGAAAGGTGAATTACAACCGCGACGAAAACAACAACGCCGAGGGGCGTGCGTTCCGTCCTTCTTCGTTCAACCGCTTCGGAGGTGAAGGTGGAGGAAACTCATACAATCAGGACCGTCCGCGTCGTCCGCGCATCAGCCGTCCGACACCCCCTGCAGGTGAACCGGCATACCGTGCAGACGGTAATGAAGGACAGCGCCCGCGTCGTCCGCGTATAGGCGGAGGAAATGCGCCCGCTTACCACAGCGACGGCAATCAGGGATACCGTGGCGGCGACCGTCAGAACAACTACAACCGTCAGAATGACCGTCAGCGCAGCTACAACCCGAACTTCCGCAATGCGAACAACGGTGAAAGACGTCCCTGGCGTCAGAACAACTATAACAACGGCAACCGCTACGACAACGGCAACCGTTATGACAATAACGGAGGCAACCGCTACGAGCCGAACGGCAACCGCTGGGAAAACGGCGACGGACAGCAGCCGCAACAACGTTCGGGCTTCCGTCGGCAGAACAACTACAACAACGGTGGTTATAACAATGGCGGTGGCTACAACCGGGGTGGAAACTCTTATGGACAGGGCGGAGGATACCGTCAGGGTGGCTACAACAACAACCGCGGTCAGGGCGGCTTCCGTCGTCGGACGGCCGATTATGACCCGAATGCGAAGTACAGCCGCAAGAAGCAGTTTGAATACAAGGATGTGCTGACCGACCCGAACGAGCCGATCCGTCTGAACAAATATCTTGCCAATGCCGGCGTATGTTCACGTCGCGAGGCTGACGAATACATCACTGCCGGAGTCGTTTCGGTGAACGGTGAAGTGGTGACTGAACTGGGTACGAAGATCAAGCGCAGCGACGAGGTGAAGTTCCACGACCAGCCGGTGACCATCGAACGCAAGGTATACGTGCTGCTGAACAAACCGAAAGATTGTGTGACGACTTCAGAAGATCCGCGGGAACGTAAGACTGTCATGGACTGCGTGAAGGGTGCCTGCAAGGAGCGCATCTATCCGGTGGGCCGTCTGGACCGCAACACGACCGGTGTGCTGCTGCTGACGAACGATGGCGACCTGGCTTCGAAGCTGACCCATCCGAAGTACCTGAAGAAGAAAATCTATCACGTACACTGTGACAAGAACGTGGCTCAGGCTGACCTCGACAAGATTGCCGCAGGCATCACGCTCGATGACGGCGAAATCCACGCTGACTCCATCAGCTATGCTTCCGATACCGACAAGTCGCAGGTGGGCATTGAAATCCACTCCGGAAAGAACCGCATCGTGCGCCGTATCTTTGAATCGCTGGGTTATCGTGTCACCAAGCTCGACCGTGTGTTCTTTGCCGGACTGACCAAGAAGAACCTGCGTCGCGGACAGTGGAGATACCTGACAGAGAAGGAAGTCAACATGCTCCGCATGGGTGCTTTCGAGTAAAACATTTTTCAACTTTCGCATGCGCAAGGTGGTGGAGGACAGGGCTACTCATGCCTTGTCTACTGTCAGACCGGGTGCATGCGGAACTTTAGTTACATGATATATTATGGAAACAATTCGTAGAACAAAGGTTGTCGACCTGCTGAAGCGTACCGACGTCGGTGCGCAAGTCAATGTGAAAGGCTGGGTACGTACCCGCCGCGGTAGTAAACAAGTCAACTTCGTGGCTATCAATGATGGTTCTACTATCAATAATGTACAGGTGGTGGTCGATGTGGAGAAGTTCGACGCCGACATGCTGAAACTCATCACGACCGGTGCCTGTCTGAGCGTGAACGGTGTGCTGGTGGCTTCCGTCGGTTCCGGTCAGGCTGTGGAAATCCAGGCTACGGAAATCGAGGTATTGGGTGCTTGCGACAACACCTATCCCTTGCAGAAGAAGGGTCACTCGATGGAATTCCTTCGGGAGATAGCCCACTTGCGTCCGCGTACGAACACGTTCGGTGCGGTGTTCCGCATCCGTCACCACATGGCGTATGCCATCCACAAGTTCTTCCATGACAAGGGCTTCTTCTATTTCCATACACCCATCATCACGGCTTCTGACTGTGAGGGTGCCGGACAGATGTTCCAGGTGACGACCATGAACCTGTATGACCTGAAGAAGGATGAGAAGGGTTCCATCATCTATGATGACGACTTCTTCGGCAAGCAGGCCAGCCTGACTGTCTCCGGACAGCTCGAAGGTGAGTTGGCAGCTACTTCACTCGGTGCCATCTATACGTTCGGTCCGACGTTCCGTGCTGAAAATTCGAACACGCCGCGTCACTTGGCGGAGTTCTGGATGATTGAGCCGGAAGTGGCCTTCAACGACATTACCGACAACATGGACCTGGCGGAAGAATTCATCAAATTCTGCGTGCAGTGGGCACTTGACAACTGTTATGACGATGTGAAGTTCCTCAACGACATGTTCGACAAGGGACTGATCGAGCGTCTGCAGAGTGTGCTGAAGGAAGAGTTTGTCCGCCTGCCTTACACCGAAGGTATCAAGATTCTGGAAGATGCCGTAGCCAAAGGCCATAAGTTCGAATTCCCCGTATACTGGGGTGTGGACCTGGCATCCGAGCACGAACGTTTCCTGGTGGAAGACCACTTCAAGCGTCCTGTCATCCTGACGGATTATCCGAAGGACATCAAGGCCTTCTACATGAAGCAGAACGAAGACGGCAAGACCGTGCGTGCGATGGATGTGCTGTTCCCGAAGATTGGCGAGATTATCGGCGGCTCGGAGCGTGAGGCAGACTACGACAAGTTGCTCAACCGCATCAACGAGCTTCACATCCCGATGAAGGACATGTGGTGGTATCTCGATACACGTAAGTTCGGTACCTGTCCTCACTCCGGTTTCGGATTGGGCTTTGAGCGTCTGTTGCTCTTCGTGACAGGTATGACGAACATCCGCGACGTCATCCCGTTCCCGCGTACCCCGCGTAATGCCGAGTTCTGATATTTTCAGAGACTGATATAAACAAAGCCGTGCCCGGTTCCACTTGACGGAATGGGCACGGCTTTGCTGTTCCTGGCTCAGTTTGTTTTCTTGGGGATTTAACAAATGGCAGATAAATCATATCTTTGCCATATGAAACATAAAGCCATAGATTATAAATCCGTTTTGTCTTTATTCCTTCCCAAGG
>OCHK01000507.1_pt1 | contig 40345 bp, 36 predicted proteins | sample 1538551 | NCBI WGS metagenome assembly OCHK01 (sample SAMN04571707, study PRJEB22368) | human gut metagenome | biome: human gut; material: stool | host: Homo sapiens | place: Luxembourg | collected 2012-08-31
CCCCGGCGGGTATTCTGAACCGCCGCGTGCGGCGGAGCACCGGCGACATCGCCATCGAGGACGCCATGACCCGTCCGCAGGCGCTGGCAGCCATGGCCGCCGGCATGGAGCAGGCGGCCATCGCCAGAGCCGACGGCGTCACCGCCCTCGGCATCGGGGAGATGGGCATCGGCAACACCAGCACCTCCGCGGCGGTGCTGGCTGTGCTCACCGGTGCGGATATCGAGGCCGTCACCGGGCGCGGCGGCGGCCTGACCGACCGCGCCTTCGCCCGGAAAAAGGACGTGCTCCGCACGTCCATCGGACGCCGCCCTATCCGGAGAGACGACGCTGTGGACGTCCTCTGCGCCGTGGGCGGGCTGGATATCGCCGCCATGACCGGCGCGTTTCTGGGCTGCGCCCGCGAGGGCATCCCGGCGGCGGTGGACGGCTTCATCTCCGTCACGGCGGCGCTGTGCGCCGTGACGCTGTGTCCGGCGGTGCGGGACTATCTGTTCCTGTCCCACGATTCCTACGAGGTGGGCTACCGTCTGGCGGCGGAGAGGCTGGGTCTGGAGCCGTGCCTGCATCTGGGCATGCGTCTGGGCGAGGGCAGCGGCTGCCCGCTGCTGTTCCGCGTCATGGAGGGTGCCTGCGGCGTCATGAGCGGCATGGCCACCTTTGCCGAGGCCGCCATTCACGACGGCTATCTGGACGAGATACGCGCGCAGGACAGCTTTACGGTGGACAGGCCATGAGGATATTACTGATCGGCGGCGGCAAGAGCGGCAAGAGCACGCTGGCCCAGCGTCTGGCCGCAGCGCTGTCCGGGGACGCACCCCGGTATTACTGGGCCACCATGACGCCCCACGACGACGAGGATCGCGCCCGTATCCGCCGCCATGTGGCGGATCGGGCGGGCATGGGCTTCGTCACCGTGGAGCGGAGCTTCGACCTGCCCGGCGGTCTGGGGGAGATCGACCGGAACGGCACGGTGCTGTTCGACAGCATCACCGCCTGTCTCTCCGAGCGCATGTTCCCCGACGGGACGCCCAACGCCCGCGCCGGGCGAGAGATCACCGGCGAGCTGCTGACCGTCAGCCGCTCCTGCCGCCACCTCATCGCCGTGTGCGACGATCTGTGGCACGGCGGTGAGGACTATCAGGACTGGACGGAGGTCTACGTCCGGGAGCTGGCGGAGATATGCCGCGCGCTGGCGTCGGAGTTCGACACGGTGTGCGAAATGACGGCGGGGCTGCCCCGCCTGTGGAAGGGGGATCTGCCCCGTGTCTGAGTGGATCTATGGCTTTTTCATGGCGTGGGGCATGTTTCTGGCTATCCCCTGCCCGAAGAAAATATGGAGCGAGAGCGCCCGCCGGCGCATGCTGGCGTGTCTGCCGCTGGTGGGACTGATCGCCGGCGGTGTATGGGCGCTGTGTGCATGGCTGGGCAGCTTCCTGCCTCGTCCCATCGGGGCGCTGCTGTGCGCCGCCGCCCCGTGGCTGGTGACGGGCTTCATGCATCTGGACGGCTTTATGGACGTGTGTGACGCGGTGATGAGCCGCCGGGATATGGAGACGCGGCAGCGCATCCTGAAGGACTCCCACTGCGGCGCCTTTGCGGCGATCTGCATGGTGCTGCTGGCGCTGGGACAGTGGTCGGTGTTCCTGTCGGCGGAGGGCATCGCCCTGTGGCCGCTGGCGCTGGTGCCGGTGGCCTCCCGCGCCTGCGCGGCGCTGGCGGTGCTGACGCTGCGCCCCATGACCACCAGCCAGTACAGCGCCATGGAACGCGGCGGCGCACCGGTGGTATTCGCCGCCCTGATACTGGCGGCGGCATGCATCACCGCCGCGCTGGTGTGGGGCAGCTTCGCCCCGCTGGCAGCGGCGGCGGTATACGCGCTGGCGGCGTGGTATGGCGTAAGGCAGCTGGGCGGCATGTCCGGCGACGTGTCGGGCTTCGCCCTGACGCTGGCGGAGCTGGGCGGCGCGGCGGCGCTGATATTGTGGAGGTAACGGCATGGACTTGATCATCGGCGGCGCGTTTCAGGGCAAGCTGGCCTACGCGCTGGAGACTTACGGCCTGACGGAGAGCGATGTGTGCGATCTGGCGGTCTGCGACCCTGCGCCGGGGTACCGGTGCTACCGGCATCTGGAGGCTCTGAGCCGCCGGGAGCCGGACGCGGAGCGGTATCTGCCCCTGTTTGAAAACGCGGTGGTCATCGCCCGGCAGGTCAACGGCGGCATCGTCCCCATGGACGGTGAGGAGCGGGCGTGGCGGGAGCGCTACGGCCTGCTGCTGCAAAAATTCGCCCGGAATGCGGCGCATGTGACCCGCATTTTCTGCGGGCTTTCGGAGGTATTAAAATGAAGCTGACACTCATACGTCACGGTGAAACGGAGGGCAGCCGCCGTGATCTCTACTACGGCGCGGCGGACATTCCGGTGCTGCCGGATTCGCTGAAGGCGCTGGAGGAAAAGGCAAAGGCGGGCGTCTATCCCACCGCCGGCCGCTACTGCATCAGCGGCATGCTCCGCACGGTGCAGACGCTCCGCGCCCTGTACGGCGACGTGCCCTACACCGTGCTGCCGGGACTGCGGGAGATGGATTTCGGCGATTTTGAAATGCGCGCCTACGCCGGTGATCTGGAAAACGACCCGGCCTTCCGCGCGTGGTGCGAGGATGCGGAGCACAACGTTTGCCCCCACGGGGAGAGCGCACCGCAGGTGCTGGAGCGAAGCCTGCGCGCCATCCAGCCGGTGCTGGACGCAGGCGAGGACGCGGTGTGTGTCATCCACGGCGGCGTGACCTCCGGGCTGATGATGCACTGGTTCGGCGGCACGCGGTACGACTACTCCCCGGCGCCGGGCACCGGATTTCAGGTGACTTTCCGCGACGGAAAGCCGGAGGGCTATATACATATCGGATAAAGGAGCATAACTATGGACTACACCTATCGGACAAAGGGCACCTGTTCCCGCGAGATCTCCTTTGAACTGGACGGCGACAGGGTGAAGAACGTACACTTTGTGGGCGGCTGCGACGGCAATCTGAAGGCCGTGGCCAAGCTGGTGGACGGCATGACCGTGGAGCAGATCGAGACCATGCTGCGGGGCAACACCTGCGGGCCGCGCCCCACGTCCTGCGCCGACCAGCTGGCTATCGCGGTGCAGGAGGCCTATAAAAAGGAGCAGGCGGGCGAGTAAGACTAAGATATGGAAAAGGCGGCTCGCAGAGCCGCCTTTTCGTTTTTACTTCACCAGTCCGCGGGAAGCGGCGTATTCGGCGTTGATCTCCGCCAGCTCCTTCTCCCCGTCGATATAGGGCCGGTAGATCTCGTCCACCCGTCCGCCGCCCAGATTGCCGCAGCCGCTGCAGCCATCGCACGGGCTGCCGCATACGCTGAGGGCGCGGCGGACGATCTCCTCCCGCTGGGCGCGGGTGGTGTCCTTGATAAGCAGGGACTGCATGTGTGATTCCTCCTACGTTGGCTTGTCCGGGGCGCTCTGCCTGAAGCCGCCTGTTCCGGTGCCGGTTTTCTGCAAGCGCCCGTTGTCTGTTATCCGGCCATGTCCAGCATGTTGCCGATGAAGATGCCGTACCCCCGTGTGGGGTCGTTGAGCAGCACATGGGTCACTGCGCCCACAATACGGCCATTCTGAAGAATGGGGCTGCCGCTCACGGTTGATGTCAATATGGGACAACAAATAATTTTTTAAGAACTTTATTCGACTAATTCACTTGTAAAATCAGAAAATTTCCACTCTATTTGAATTTTTTGCCTGTTGAAAACTAAAATTTCACAAACCAATTCCCGCATAAGAGCAGGGTCTAGAGCGCTTATTTCATGGTATGGAGAGAGGACGGAGGTTTGCCGTTCTTCCTTTTTGGCGGTTTCCTCCTCCGCAGAGAGCAGCTCCCAATCGCTTTCCAACTGGGCAAGCTGCCGCTTCTTTTCGTTCTGTGCGCGGAGAAGGCTTTCCCGTTTTTCTGTAAAAGACTCTTTTGATAGCCGGCCACCGACATGCTCCTCGTAGAGAGACATAAGCTCCTCCTGCCTGCGGTGGATCTCGGCTTGGACTCTCTGCATCCTCGCGTTGATGGCGCGGCGCTTGGAGGCGTGGCTCTCAAATTGACGCTGGTAGGTCTCAAGACGGGCATCCCGCAGCTGGCACTGCATATTGATCGCACGGATCAGAATGGCTTGCAAGTCGGCGTCGGAGATACAGACCTCGGCACAGCCGCTTTCCGGTACATAGCGCGCCGACGCACAGCGCCAGTTCTTGTTGGAGGCTTTACCCTTCACCAGACGGTTTCCGCAGCAGCCGCAGACGAGATAGGGCTGCAGCAGACTTGGCGGGCTTCCTGTCGGCGTTTTCGGCGCCGTTTTCTGTACGGTGCTGCGGGCAAGAAAATATAGCTCCCGTGACACGATGGGCTCGTGCGTATGGGGGATGATAGGGCGCTCCGCTTCGGTGAGCAGCTTCGTACGGTTGCTGCCGACCTTGACCACATGGGATTTGAACGCCTCCGTATCGCCGGTGTAGATGCGGTTTTGGAGAATATTCCGGACGGATTCGTATGTCCAGAACTTCCGTACCTTGTAGCGGCCCCGGACTTTCGCCAGATAGGAGGAAGGCGTCTCGGTATCGGACGCATTCAGCCGCTGTGCGATCTGCGTGATGCTGACGCCCTGCGAAGCCCACTGAAATATCTGTCTGACGACGTCGGCGGCAGGCGGATCAACTACGATAGTGTTCCTCTGATTACCCTTCTGATAGCCGTAAGGCACAGCGCCGAAAGCATATTCGCCATTCAGCTTTTTGCGGTCTGTTACGCTTTTGATCTTGCGGGACAGGTCGCGGCTGTATAGCTGGTTCAGCAGATTGGTGATGCCCAGCTCCAGACCGCCGGTGGATTCACCGTAGTCGGCGCTGTCAAAGTGGTCGTTGATGGAGATAAAACGGACGCCATACGCTGGAAACACAAACTCCAGATAGTGGCCGCCCTCCAGAAAGTTTCTGGAAAAACGGGAGAGGTCACGCACAATGACAGTCTTGACGCTTCCAGACTTTACCAGCGACAGCAGCCGCTGCATACCGGGGCGGTTCATATTGGTGCCGGAGTAGCCATCGTCTACGATCTCCTCAACGATTCCCTCCAGATCAGGACGGGACGCAAGGAAGTTCTGTACACAGAGGCGCTGTGCGGAGATACTGAAGCTCTCTGCGGCATTTCCGCGTGCGACATCGCCATCCTCCGAAGAAAGGCGGTAGTAGCAGATCATGAGATCGGAAGCCGTCTTATCCACAATAAGCAGCCTCCTCTGTCAGTGTGTGATAGGAGCGCAAGGCGGCGAAGGGGTCAGCATAGTTGAGTTGGATCGTGATGCTGCGATCCTCGTGAATAGAGATGCGCTCCACAAGCGTATCAAGAAGCTCCCTTGTTATGGCCGGAAGCCGTTGGTATTCCTGCATGGCGCGTACCCATGCCTGTGCGGTGGATAAGCCCTTCTGCATCTGCTCGATCCGCTCCTTTTGCGCAGCTTCCGCCGCGAGAATGTGATTGAGCTCTGCCCGGTATTTCTCTTTTGCGTAGAGAAATTCCTCGCGGCCGATCAGGCCGGTGGACAGGTCGTGAATCAGCATATCCAGCTTCCGGTCAAGGCTCTGCCGCTGGAGCCGCAGGCTTGTGGCGGTATTTTGCTTTTCCTGCTTTGCCTGTGTCAGCTCAGCTGAGTGGTCGATTTCATGGATCAGCCGCTCTACATCAACAGCCAGCGCCAACTGCTGGTCTAAGACATCGGTGACAGCGACAAGCAGCTTCTCGTGGCGGATGTAGTGACTGGCACAGGCGGTACGCGCGGAGTAGCGGTAGCGATTGCAGTCATAGAATAGCCGGCTGGGGGATTGTGCGCCGTGCCGGGCGCAGCCCTTGCCAGCCCCCATGGGACTGCCGCACTCCGCACAGAACAGCTTACCACGAAAAAGATCGGCCTGCACATCGCCAATATCAGCACATGTGCGATATGCGGTGCGGGACGCACGAACCTCTTGATTGACCTGCTGTACCGCGTCAAACAGTTCCTTGCTGATGATTGGCGGATGTGCGTTTGGAATGACCGTCCATTGCTCAGTGGGCTGACGCTTCTTTTTCTCGTTCAAATGGTTTCGGGATACTTTCCCATAGGTGCGATTGCCGATATAGACATCGCTGCCGACGATTTTGCGGATGGTCGCCCTGCTCCACAGTGCGTCCCGATACGCAGCGGAGCTGTTCATTCCACGCAGATAACGCAGCTGAGCGGGGGACGGGATATGTTCCTGATTCAGCTGCTTTGCGATAGCGTTAAAACTGATGCCTTCGGAACGCAGGGCAAAGATACGCCGGACGACCGGAGCGGCTTCCTCATCAATATCATAGGACACGGCAGCGGCGTTCCGGAGATAACCGTAAGGAATGCTGCCGGACGAAGGCAGATAGGTGCCGCTGCGCATTTGCGCGTGGATGCTGCTGCGGATTTTGCGGGAGATGTCCTTGGCGTAGTTCTCATTCATGACCATTTTCAGCGGCATGGTGAGGGATGCGGCGGCGCCTGCATCCTGCACGAGACTGTCATAGTTGTCGTTGACGCTGATAAGGCGCACGTTCATGGCGGGGAATATCTGCTCCACCAGTTCACTGGTCTCGACGAAGTGGCGTCCCAAACGCGAGATGTCCTTGATGATAATGCAGTTGATCTTTCCGCTCCGCACATCCGCCATCATCTGACGGAACGCCGGACGGTTGTAGTTCATACCGGTATAACCGTTGTCAGCGTACCGCTCTACAATTTGGATGTCGGGGTACTCCGCAAGGAAAGCGTCAGCAATTTTTGCCTGATTGCCGATGGAATTGCTTTCGGTATCGTCGCCGTCCTCCACAGATAACCGGCCATACTGTCCGGCCAGATAGTGAATTGAAGTCTCCGGCAGAGGTTGGGCCGACAGATATTTGCTTTTTCGTGCCATGCTTACCCCACCTCCTTCGCCGCTGCTGCGATCATCTGCTGATAAGACGCCAGCTCGTCGGCGTAGTTAAACTGTATCGTAATTTGCTTGCCCTCGGATACCGTGATCCTGCGGATCAATCCGGCCACCATTTCACGGGTAAGCTTGTCAATTTTTCTGAATTTGGTATATTCGGCGACCCAGTTCCGGGTGTCTGCCGCGCCCTCCTCCAAGGCTTGCCGCCGTTCGTGCAGACTGGCAAGGGCCGCCTGCAATGCGTCGATCCGCTGCGTATAGCGCTGCCGCATCATGTCATACTCCGTGCGGGAGATCAGGTCATCGTGAAAAGCCTCCAGCAAACGCATACGGTATTCCTTCTGCTCGGTGATCTGCTTTTCCTTTTCCTCAATGGTCATATCCAACTGTCGGTGCTTGGCGGCTTGGATGCTCTTTTGACCGATCTCGTGGATCAACTGGTCAATATCGACTACCATCTCGATTTGCTTCTGGATGGCCCTCAGCACCACTTCCTCTAAAGCAGTCTGTGAAATGGAGTGGCTGCTGCATAGCTTGGAGCGCTTGTGGGTGGAGCAGACATAATAGTAAAACATGCGATTGCCGCGCTTTACGCTGCGCCTGCACATGGCGCGGCCGCAATCGGCGCAGTACAGCATTCCGGCCAAGGGCTGCACCACTTCCTCGGAAGGAGAAGTGCGGGTATCCAGTGACAGCAGGTGCTGCACCGAAGTGAAAAGTTCCTCGCTGATAATGGGCGCGTGGTTCTTCTCCACAACGCACCAATCCTCTTTGCTGCGCAGTTTCATCTGTTTGATCTTATAGTTGGGCGTCCCCCGTTTGCCCTGCACCAGCGTCCCGATATAGATGGGATTTTCCAGAATAGCCCGCACCGCAACAGGTGACCATGCGTTATTATCACCGGCCGCCTGAAATCCAGACTGATACTTCAGTCCCTGTTGCTGCTTATATGCCGCCGGCGGCAGAACGCCCTCCGAGGAGAGATAGTTGGCAATAGCCTGCTGGCTGTAGCCCTCCATTTTCAGTTGAAAGATGGTTCGGACTACCATAGCGGCATACTCGTCAATGATGAGCTTGTGCTTGTCGGCAGGGTCTTTCAGATAGCCATAACAGGCAAAGGCACCGAGAAATTCTCCCGCCTTGCGCTGGACACGGAACTGCGCCCGCAGCTTCTGGGAAAGACTGCGGCAGTACGCCTCGTTCATGATGTTCTTGATAGGGATGGAAATATCATCGCACAGCGGCGTGTGTTCACTGTCCAGATCATCATTGACGGAGATAAACCGGATGCCCATATCCGGGAAAACGGTTTCCAGATACTTGCCGGTTTCGATATATTCACGGCCAAGGCGGGACAGGTCTTTTACAATGACGCAGTTCGCCTTCTTTTCACGGATGGCATCCATAACGCCCTGAAAGCCGGGGCGGTCATAGTTGGTGCCGGTGTAACCGTCGTCTACCTGCTCCCCCACCAGCGTGATCTCTGGGTGTCGCTGCACAAACTCGTGGATCAGCTTCCGCTGGTTGTCGATACTCTCACTCTCATAGCGTTTGCCCAGCTTTGACAAGCGAAGATAGGAGATGCCATACCAATGCTGTCCGGGGAGCTCTTCTGTTTGTGGGCAAAAAAATGCAGCCATAAAACGTACCTCCTAAAAATTCAGGAAAGCGGTTTCTGGCTGTCATTGCCGGGCGGCAACATTATTTTCACTGACGGGTCTATTATGCTTTCCCGCTTTGCTTTTGTCAACTGGGAAACGTTGGAGGATCAGGAGAGGCTGCACGCATAGGCCCGCAGGCGGTCTTGCAGGCTCACATCTGTGTTGGAATACGCAAGCTTTACCACAATGCCGCTGTCCGTATAGCAATACGGGTCGCCTACCTGCTCCACATACTGCTTGATGCGTTCGGCGCAGGAGGCGGAGGTGTCGATACTTACGCAGGCGATATCTCGTGGCGCTGTATGGGCGGTGTGATTGGTGCTCGGACGGTTTGCTTCCATGAAGATTCCTCTTTTCTAATGGCGTTGTCGGTAGTATTGCCAGATCTCGGTGTTTTATGAAAATGCTGATAAAAGAGCAACGCCTCCCGGCGTGATGCCGGGAAGCGTTGCCTATGATTCTGTATTCTAAAGAATACCAGCTTCAAAATGCCCCTTCAAGGTAAGACTTGGTGAACAATAGGTGAAGCCTTCCTGAAGAAGATAGGAACGCCAAGGATTTACCGCTGCAGATCGGCAGTCAGCGCATACATTTCCGCCAGCTCCTCGACCGCCTGATTGCGGATCTTATACAGGGTTCTCGTTGTAATTTGGGTTTTAGCGCTGATCTGCTGCCATGTGTGACCCTCGAAGTAGGCGAGTCGAATGACCTCGGCCTGCCGCGGTTCCAGAAGTGCCACATAGTGCTCCAGACGGTTGATCTCCTGCTCCATCGGTACAAGGCGGCTGACCAGATCGTGTGTCATCGCGGCATTTGCCTCATCCGCTGCACTCTGGAAGTTCATGGCGATGTAAAGCGTCTTGTTGGACACACTGCCGGAAGGCCGGCCCTCGCCATCACCCTTGGCGAAGTTCATGGCCTCAATCATTTCATCCGGAGACACTCTGGCCGGATGCTCCAGCTCGTAGCGGAGCTGTTCAATCTTGCGCTTGGAGGCGCGGTAGTTCTGCAAAAGGGTCATAATGTAATTCGTTGATAAGTTGCTCATAATATCCTCCATAGATCGAATTGTTGTTTTAGAATTGAGAAAAATGGATTTGGAGGATTGCGGCAGCGGTAACGAGTTAAGCACAAAAATAAGTGTATAGATATTTTTCCTGGTTGCCTTTTGTCTTACTAGAAATTTCTAATAGTTATGTCACATAAAGGAGGATAATGACATATATTGTATAAATGAAGTATTTTAAGGCGAAAGGGGAAAGAACATAATTATGCTAGATTACCGTTATCCAGATTTTAATTTTGCGGCTCCGCTGGAGCTTGCGACGAGAATTGGAAGGAATGAACCGCCTAGTCAACCCTATCGAACAGCGTTTATGCGAGATCGTGATAGAGTCCTTTATTGTGGTGCTTTTCGTAGGTTAGCAGGCAAAACCCAGATTTATTTAGCAGGAAAAGATGACCATCAGCGGAACAGGCTAACGCATACTCTTGAAGTATCGCAAATTGCAAGGACTATTTCGCAAGCACTAGGCTTGGACTGTGATCTAACGGAAGCAATTGCGTTGGGTCACGATTTAGGTCATACGCCTTTTGGCCATGCGGGAGAAAAAGTATTGCATGAAATTATGGTTCCACAGAGCCCCATCAATATAAAAAAGTCACCAATGAATGATTTGGAATTTTTAAAATCTGACATGGTGAATCAAAATATGTTTGGTTTTAAACACAACATTCAGAGCATACGACTTGCAGCCTCACTTGAATCAAATTATGGTAAAAATGGGCTGAATTTGACCAATTACACATTGTGGGGTATCTTACATCATTCGGGGTTAGAGTATAAGAAAGAGAGTATAACCTCAGAATTTTTAGTGCCAAGTTATAAAAGTCAGTTTGAAAGTTGCATGATGTTACAAGGAGAGAATTGCAACAAAGAAGCCTGGTCATTTGAAGCGTTTGTCGTTGCGCAGGCAGACGAAATTTCACAATGGCATCACGATCTTGAAGATGCTTTACGCGGAAACGCAATGACTAGTTCAGATGTGTGCCAAACAATCCAACGAAATCTCGGGGAAATTATGGACGGTGACGGCAAAAAGACACTGGATACATTAAAGAGCAGGAAGCAAATCAACAGGAAGTATATTGCGGATCTTTCCCGAGTAGTTGTGAACACGTTGGTAAACCGTTTGGTTGAGTGCTCAATGTACAACCTATCTTTACTTTGGAATACGTTCGTAAGAGGAGATGACCGCCTGTCATTTTTTAAAGAAATGGTATGGAATGATCCTGATATAAGTTCTGCGATAGGATTTAAAAAGAAAAATGAAAAGAATGATAGCATCGATTCATTTCAGAAAGAATATCCGAGCGTAATAAAAGAAAAAATACATCATTCTCGTGAAGTAGAAAGAATGAATGTCAAGGGACAATATGTGATTAAAAAATTATTTCAGGCATACTACTCACATCCTCAGCAATTACCTGATAATATTATCGTTCAATATATGGTGGATGTGGGGCAATATGCAGATTTAACTACAGCAGCAACAGTAAGCATAGGCTTGGTCAGAACGAAGTTTGAAAAATTAATTTCTAATAGTGACATTTTTACATATGACAAAAAAGTTGCATTGATGCGGAAAATTTGTGATCATATTGCAGGAATGACCGATCACTACGCAATTGAGGAATACAAAAGTCTATATAATTAAACAATAGATAGAGATAGCCCTCTTTGAGAAAATACTAAAGGGCTCTTGATTAAAGTGGTAGTGCATTGGGGTTGAAAGAAGGCAAGTACTGTCTTGAAAGACGGTACTTACCCTCTTTTGCTTTTTTAGATGAAAGTCATCATCTGGCAAAGTTACGCTACCTTCTTCGCCCGAATTGCCTGAGCGCGGAAGGACAGTTCCTGCGATAAGAGCTTCAGGGTGGCGAAATCATCGTCCAGCCCATCCAGCTCGCGACGCAGAACATTTTCGTAGTGCTGCTTCTTCCCCTCCAGACTCTGGATCTTCAGCACCCAACGATCCATGACGCTGGGGCTCTGGCAGCCGCTCTTAATAAAATAGTCGGCGCGCTCCTGATACTCAGCGATCTCTTTCTTTACGGCGGAGTAAAACTCCTCCGTCATTTTCTGCCGCTGCTTGGCATCGTCAATGATGTAGATGGAGTTCGCCATCAGGTGCGTCTGGTTGCGGCTGAGCCGGCTGAGTTCGGCGACGAAGTCCTCGAAAATATCTACTTTTTCCATATTATGCCACGGCACAAAGTAGAGATGTCCGTTGACACTGAGCTTGGTGGATTCCAGCATACGGAGGAAATTCACACAGATGGTCTCCACCTGCCTTCGGTTGGCGCAGCGCTGGTACAGCTCAAACAGCTCCTCCGCCCTACGGCAATAGGCCATGGCGTCTATCTGACTGTCATAGGCCAGATTGTCGTAGCTGAAGATCTGGCTGTCCTTATCGTAGCTGATGTTGGCCAGCTTCTCATATTGGTTGGTTTCCTGGTGCATGGTCTCCTTTACCAGCTCACGGGAAATAACGCTGTCGGAGATACGCCGGTTATCCCGGCAATAGATCTGATAAATACGTCTCTCGCCGTATTCCTCGCTGATGATCCTGTCCCGCACATCGCCGGTGGCACTGCGGAAAGCGTCAGACACCGACAGGCGGTTGCCGCCTGCGTAGGGGATGTTCATATCGACACAGAGCTGGCGCAGATCATCCTTACCCACTAAAACACTGGGCAGAGAGAAATACAGCAGCTTTCCCAGCATATTCTGACTATCGCCGGATGCGGCGGCAGTCATGTTTTCAAATTTGAGTTCTGTCATATAGCATGTCCTCCTCATTGTGCCGCGATGCGGCTGAGATAGTAGTCGTCGATCCCCTTATACGCCGGATTCCAGACGTATTTGGAGTAGCGTATGCCACGGATGCTCTGCACTTCCTGGCGGATGGCCAGTATGGCGCGCCGCACCTGCGGATTGGTCATCTGATCCATGTCCATTGCCTCCACCACCTCGGTCACGCCAAGGCTTATCAGCGTATCTTTTAGCCCGTGGAGGGCAAAGACACCGCCGATGCAGACGAACAGGGCGTCGTTGTCCAGATAGCTGGCCACGTCGCCTTTCAGCGGCCCCTCCGTGATATAGGCGCGTTTGCTGGCGGTGCTGCCGCTGACGTGCGTCCATGAATAGCTGCGTGTCCCATTGGGGGCATTGCGGCTGGAGAGCCAGCGGTACTTCCGGCCCGGCTCACCTTCGTCGAGCCGTATCTTCATACCCTGTATCAGACCGTCCTTATTACGGACGGGGATCAGGAAACCGTTGGGTCCGGACAGTGTCCATTCTCCATAGCTGGTGCGGAAGCCGGGAATGCCTTGCAGGTCATGCCCGGTGCTTCGCAGCAGCGAGGCCAGCAGCTTTCGGCCTTCCGGCGTCTGCGGCATACTGCGATATTGATTTTGGTCGATGCGGTCATCGGAAAGTCCGCGTTCACGCAGGTTTCCCCGATGTTCTGCCGAAAGTGTCAGAAGTGAGAGCATATCCATATATACCTCATGCCGCTGTGCCAATGGTTTTGGCTGCGGCTCTGTATTTTGGGAGCTGGGCTGTTGGGGCATGGGGTATACGTTGCCGCCCCTGCTCATCTCCATATATGCCTCTTTGTTGGTCAGACCGTGCAACTGGGCATACAGCGAAACACTGTTGCCGGACGCGCCGCACAGGTTGCAGCGGTATTGGTCTGTATCCACATTGAGGCTCAGATGATATTTCCCCTTACCGTGGTCACCGCAGAAGGGGCAGCTTGCCTCGACCTCCCGACGCCGAAGCGTCGAGGGGTCAAGGACAAGCCCGCACCGTCTGGCCGTGTCTACGATGGGGATCTTTTCATAGGCACGAGCCAGAGGGCGCACCTCCTTCCCGTGCCGCTTATGCGGCGGTGGGCATCGCAGTCAGGATCGGCTTCACCAGCCTGACGGACAGCTCTGCCTTGCTGACGCATTTTGCCATGATAACCTGTCCCGTGGGGCGCACATTGGCAAGGTCATCCACCGACTCCATGTTATCCACGAACTGCGGATAGTTCCTGCCGGTGAGCCGCTTCATCAGCTCAGACACCTCCATGCCCGCGCGGATCTTCTCCGAGAGGGAAAGCCAGTCATACCGCCGCCCGTTATAGGTGAACTTGAAGGCGTCCTTGACCTCGCCGGTGGATTTCACCACATCGTAGAGCGAGATCTCCACGCGGTTCATTTTCAGGGCGGAGAAAGTCATCTCCGCTCGCTTGCTGATGTACTGCGCCAGATATTGCAGCTTCAGCTTGCACTGTTCGATCTCCGCACGGGTCGCTTTCAATTGGCTGTCCAGATCACCGGCTGCGGGTGTGGCTTTCTCAATGGCTGCAATGTCCGCACGAACCTGCTGCAATTCCTCACGGCAGGCAAACATACGGTCATATTCCTCCTGAGAGAGCGCGCCGAACTCCAGCTCTGCCGCCAGTGCCTGCATTCGCTCCTGAAGCTGCTGTGCCTCGGGACGGGTTGCATCCGGTTCAGCGGCTTCCTTTGCCTCCTGCAAGGTTTCTTCCAATTTGGCAATATCGTCCTTCTGGAATTGCAGGAACGTATCCCGTGCTTTTTTCTCAAGGGCTTGCAGCTCCTCCAGCTTGGCACGCTCTGCCTGACCCGCCTCTACAATCTGCTTGATAGATGTCCGAAAAGCATTCTGCATCGCGGGCAACTCGTCCGCCGTTACGGCGCGGCGGCAGGTGGGGCATTGATAGCCGGGCTTGAGCTGGCTGCACTGCTCCTTTTCCTGCTGATATTGGCTGCCCAACTGACGTATCCTGGCGTTGACCTGCGCGGTGGCCTCCACATACTTAGGCGTGTAGACCGCTGCTTTTCGAGCGGTCAACTCCTGCGTCAACGCAAGGATGCATTCATCCGAAACTGCAGGTATTTGCTGTTGATTGGCCAAATCACTATATCCGCAGAAATCCCAAGATCTGCCATTCATATTCATGATCATACATAGGCCACCTCAGAAAAACGTGCGTACACATTTTGACGCTGCGGCAGTATTTCTGACCTTGGCATTGAAACTTTCCGCCCAGTTGGCGTGTACCCGCTTCAATGCCTTTGGCATATTGGCCGGAAGGACGTGCTTCATCTCGAAAGCGGTAAGATCCAACTGCTCTAGATTGAAAGTCCCGTTCTCGGAGAGCTTGTCAAACACATGCTCTTTCAGATAAGGACTGAACTCCTGCTCCTCAAAAATGGGATAAATTTCCGGGGCGGCGATGGCTCTTTGGAAGAACAGCTCCGGAACAAACCGGATCGAAGAATCGGTCATTTGTCCTCAGCCCCCTCCGCATAGAGACGCACCAGGGAAATGGCGTATTGCTCCATGTTTTTTGCGATGTCCTCGGTCAGCTTGTCCGAGATGGTGGCCTGCTTGACCGCGGCAAAGTAAATGCCGGAATCGGGGAATACTTCCCCACAAGTCATGCCTACATGCCACGCGGCGTGTGCGACCGCAGCTTCCTCGCTGTTTTCCCTGGGACTCATCACAAGGCTGTGTATATTGCCATTGTCCACTTTCTGATCGACAGCCAGACTGTTCATAAGGCCGGAGAGATGGAACTCCATCGCCTCCTTCTGCATAGTTTTGCCATAGGAGAAGAAGTACAGAAACAGTGCCGGGTCTGTGCGTCCCAGCACTACGCCAAGCGGCGTGTAGGTGGCTTGACGCCATGCCTTTTGTGCCGGCTCAAAGCGGGCGTACAGCTTCCCCAGCATAGGGGTAAGCAGATGTGTCGTTTCCTCCCAGACCTGTGTGCGTACCGCGTCATCACTCCCCTGTAATTTATCCACAGGATGAACGATGGCTAATGTTGTTGTTCTGCTCATAATTAATCCTCCTCATGTCAGCGCCTTGAAGCCGTGAGGCGTCAGGACGTTGAAGATCATTTTGTTGGTAATGGTTTCTTTGACCTCGCTGCCGATATGCTTACCGTTGGCAGCGAATCTCTCATCGGTTTCTCTGCGGATCACCTTGACGATGCGGCCCTTGATGATATGGGGCGAGTCACATTGGATCAGCCCGTTTATCATGCCGGAACCGCCGATCAGTCCGATCTGGCTGATGGACAACGGCAGCAGTGGGTGCTTGACGCCGCTGTCCAGTTGACTGCGGGCCATGAGCTGCTGAAAGCTGTCACACCGGCGCAGCTGCTGCTCCAGTTCCTTCTGGTTGAACCGTTCGCCCTTGAATACCTTGACCTCGGTTTCGTTGGCAGGCAGCGCATAGCGTGGGCTGTTCAACTCGGTCAGCACCGGTATCCGGTCAGGATAAGCGGCATATTGCTCCAGCCATTCAGTGTCCTGCGGCGCAGTCTCACGGTGCTTCCGCGTGCCCATGACCACAACCTGCTTGAATTTTTTGAACTCTCCGTCCGTAAAACGCCAGACGGAGATATTCTCAAAATTATCGCAGAGGATACGGCAAATATCCGACGTCAGACGGTAGTAAGGGATCACATACAGCAGCAGACCGCCGTACAGCAGATGGGGAATGCTCTCGATGAGAAACCGTTTTTCGTGCCGCGCCTTGCTGCCGCTCTCGTTGAGAACGGAGAGGTACGGCGGGTTCAGAAACAGCAGGTGGAACGCCTCACGACTGATGTCGCTATGGAAGAAGCTGCCGAAGCCTACACGGTGCAGGCGGGTCTGCGCCTCCTCCGCACGGCTTTCATCCAGCTCCACCCCATAGGCATAGCAGTTGTTGCCCTGGGCGATCTGCCGCAGCGCCTTTCCGCAGCCGCAGCAGGGGTCAAAGACATTGGTGGTCACACCCTCCGGAAAAGAGATGCCTTGCAGCATCAGCGCAATGTTATCCGGAGCAGTGGGATAGTACCCCAGCTTCACGTTGTTCATAAGCCGCCCGATGGTGGCCGCGTTGACGGTGTTTTTCTCCGGGAGCTGCTGCGCGAACCGGCAGACCGCATCATATACCGGGCGGTAGCCGGTGCTCATCAGGTCGAAGCCCTTAAAGCCCCGCAGCAGCTGTCCCGCCATGGTTGCCAAAGCATAGCTCTCCAGCTCCATCAGCAGAGGCTGCGCGTCGGCCAACGCCTGTGTCAGATCATCGCGGACGCGGCGGAGTGCGTCATAGGTATCACGGGCGGCGGACAGATCCGTTTGCCGGTACTTTTCAATACGGGCGCGGAATACCACCATGGCCTGCATCGCTTGCGGGATCTGTTCACGCAGCTCGCCGATCCGTTCCAGCACATAGTAGCGCTGGTTTTGCAAATCTTCACTCACGGTATGTCACCTCGCCATCTGCATAATTTGCAGGAAAGGCAAGGAACTGATGCGTTCCTTGCCTTTCTCCCGTCGCTATATTTGTGACGGTGTATGGGTAGTGGTTCATGCGGCCTTTTGAGACGCAAAGGCTTCTGCCGCAAAGTCAAATACGGGCGCGTTTTCCTCCGGCGTACCGGGGACGAGCTTCAGCGTGTAGCCGCTCTCCCGTGCCAGCTTGAACATATTGACAAAGCGGGAGAGTTCTTCATCGAAGGGCTCCTTGGCAGCTTCCGCGGTCTTGCTCTCCTTTACGGGAGGTGCATTTTCGGTATCCGTCGTATCAGGGCGATACGATGCGTCCACCGCGTTGGCGTGGACAGGATACGCGAACAGGGACAGCCAGAAAGCACGCCACATGGACGCCAGCAGTGTTCCCAGGAGGGTGCGCTGCCGGGTGGGCATGTTGATGATCTGCTTGGCCTTCACCTCGTCGATCTCACTGATGGTAACGGTCAGGCGGCCAGTCTCCACATATGCCGCGGAGCAGAAGCAGCTCACCACCGCGCTCTCGGAGGCGAACACCTCGGAGGACTCCACCACCTTGGCGATAAGTCGGCGGCATACGGTGCGGGCTGTCTCAATGCAGCGGATACGGATGATGTCCGCCTCCACGGTTCCGGCGTGGATCACGCCATCGCCGTCGATCTGCTTTGCGACTACGCCATAGGTCACTTCCAATGTACCCTCTACGATGAGATGATCCGTGGACAGGCTTTCATATCCGCCAATTTTTATCCACGGCATTTGACGCCGGTCATTGACCGGAGCCCAAAGCGGTGTGCCGCAATGAGGACATAGGTGGTTCGCCAGATGCTCCTTCTGGAAGAAAAACTGATCTGAGGGTTCCATGTATCTTGTACCGTCGCCGCTGGTCTCCATCTCAATGAGCTCCAGACAGTCCGGGCAGACAAAGCCGCGCTTTCTGCGGCTCCATAGCACGGCAGGATAACGCATATAACCGTCTCTGGCACGCTCTTTACTGAAAACGGCGTATACGTTTTTATCCCCGCGCTGGTACAGGTCAAAGAGCCGATCCACATCGGTGATGCTTTTGACCACCATGCCATAGGTATCCGGCAGCGTTTCTGCGATCTCCCGTATCCACTTGCCTGTGACGTGAGAAGGGCACATGACAAGGTTGAAGGATTTGCCGCTTTCAAGTCTTTTGAGTGCGTTCAAAGCTCCTGCCGCTGCTGCACTCAGTTTGGTCTTGCCGCTGCCGCATTCCGCCACAATGAGTGCCATTTTGTGTTGACAGAGCTGCCGTTTGACAGCCTCCGCCACTGCAAGCTGGGCGTCATAGAGGGAATACCCGGCTTTTTCGTGGATATAATCGTTGACCTCCAGTATTTCTTCCGAAAGCGGCTCCGATGCCGGATCGAACTTGGGAACGAACTGGCTGCGGATACGGTCAGCCACAGTAACGCCAAAGGTATTCAGATAGCTGGTCACGCTGTTTACCTCCGCAAAGTCGTCTGCCGCATCTGGAATAGCACCAGGAATGGTGATACGTCCATCTTTGAGCCCCTGCTCCAGAATATCCGTCACGTTTCGATCCTCCGGCAGCAGTGTCAACGACCATGCTTCCATGCGCTCAGTGAAGGAAAGCACTTTCATCTGCCGCAGATCGCCGCGGGCAATGAGAGAATCCAGCACATAGTCCTGAAATTCAGGGATCAGCGGTGCGGCAGTTTTCCGGTCTACCTCAGTAAACAGACTCGCACGGTCTCCGGGCGGGCAAAAGATATAGCATTTGCGTGGGTTTTCGGGGGCGTCCTCATCGCTGTCGTCGGCAGTATTCTCCTCCATCTGGCTGTCATCGTTGGCCATCAGGGTCGCAACGGCATATATCCCGTCGTGAGACAGCAGCCGTCGGTAGCCTTTGGGCCTGCAATCCAGATATAGGGTCGTATCGTCCTGTTTCAGCTCCACCGACGCGCCGCCGTATATGGCGTCCGATAGAGCCCGCACGACTTCGGGATAACCGCCGAAGCGAATGGCGCTGATCGTCTGCTGCGTACCGCTGTCGATGATAACGGTATCTGCGTAGCCGGTCAGTCGGATCTGAAATTTGGGGTCGCTGTAGCTGAGTTCCATCAGCTTACTTCTTATAGGTGCCATTCATTTTGAAATCTCCTTTCTTCCGGACAATGAAAAAAGACCGCAACTGCCCCAAAAGGCAATTACGGTCTTCTTGATGTCCTATATTTTTACATACTTCAAGTCTTAGTCAGAACGAAGAAGGAAAACCTACCTCCTTTCTCGCCCGTGCCTGCTCTGCTCCGTCCTTTATGCTTTCACCTAAAGTACAGGTTTATTGTACCGCAGGGAAAGTGTGGTGCACAGGTGGAAAAAGATTGCTGTATTATGTCAGGAAGGGCAAAGATGCGACATATAACAGTCATGACTTGGATTTTCGCCTGCATTGCAATTATTAAAAATAAGTGTATAATAGCTATAATATAAAAGTGATCGATAACTACGCTAATTGAGACTTGAATACAGGATAATCTCTAATTATCCTATATAAGGCAGCCCCGTTCGCTTCATTGCTATCGTGGGCAAGAGGAGGGAATATCATTGAAGTCATTTTTTAAAATAGGAATTGCCTATGATGTAAAAGAAGACTACAAACTGGACAGTGAAGATTGGAAGTATTCAGATTTTAGCACATTGGCTGAAGTTCAATATGTTAAAAGGCTGTTTGAGAAGAGAGGCCACTCAGTTGTTTTATTGGGCAATTATGAGGAAATTTATAATTTGCTTAAAAACAACACCTTTCCCGCTGTTGATGTTGTGTTTAATATGGCTGAGGGTATCGGAAGCAGAAATCGGGAGAGTTGGATTCCGTCTTTGCTTGAGATAAACGGAATTCCTTTCACTGGTTCTGATGCTTTTGCGCTCAGCCTTTCTTTAAGTAAATTTCACACAAAATTAGTGGCGAAATATCTCAATATCCTTACCCCAGAGTTTTGCGTCATTTCCTGCAGTGATGATTTTCAGCAAGCATTGCAAATCCCAGGGCCATGGGTATTAAAGCCCAATTATGAAGGGAGTAGCTCAGGCATTGTTTATGTTGATAACCAATGCTCATTACTGAATCGCGCTAATGATTTGCTTCGCAATTATAACCAACCGGTACTGTGTGAACACTACATAGCTGGCCGAGAAGCTAATGTTTCTGTTCTATATGATGGAGCGAAGACTAAAATTCTTGGAGCAGTTGAAGTCATTCGGAAAAGCGGCTCACCTATTCACATCTTCAGCGCAGAAGATAAATATTCAGGTACATGTACAAAAATAGACGCCCATTTTCAGGAAGAAACCTTGTCATTGATGCATCAAAATGCCAAAAAGATCCATCGGCATCTATCTTGTAGGGATTATAGCCGTACAGACTTTCGTATCGATAGCGAAGGAACCCCCTACTTTTTGGAACTCAACCCAGCGCCAGGCCTCGGTGAAGATGATAGTTTCACCCTATGCTGCTCCTGCCATGGTTATGAACCGGATTGGGTCTTAGAACAAATTGTCTACAATGTAGTAGCCCGTACAGCAGGTGCTTCAACTTATTCATAAAAGCGAAGAGTGAAAAATATAATCTCATGCTTGCGGTAGATATCTAAAACCGGCTTAGGTGCCACTTCAATCATAGGGGGCTGATCAACGCACAACTTATTTTTTGCCGCATAGGCAAGCGCCTTTGCCATATATTGAAATCTAGATTCCAGTGCTGGCAGACTTAGACATCTTTCCGTAAAAGAAATGCATTTCTCATATTCGCCAGTTTTGTAGTTATAGAGAGCCCACATCAAATTCTGGTATATTTGGTAATCATAGACATCTGCGTTAACCGGAAGTTTCAATAGTGATTCTATGCTCAACAACTGAACTTTTGCTTGCTTGAACTCTCCAAGAGCCATATAGCAACTGGCTATATTGGCTTTGAGAACAATTTGTGAATAGGCCTCTACCTGATAACTCAACGCCAGCCGGAAACGGTCAATTGCTTCATGATAATCTTTGCTAAACACAGCAGAATAAATCCCCATGGTGTTTAGCGGATAATGAATCATTGCACTGCCAAATTCCGAAAAAAGCTGTATGCTTTTTTCTAATGGAGACAGAATTCGTCCTTTAGCGGCTAAATAGAGATAGTCTGTAGCGGCATTGTGCTGTAATTCAGCCAAGCATTTAATCTTATGATGCGTTTCAAAATATTGCTCGGCAGCTGGATACATTTTAATCGCAATTGCTTCATCATATACCATACTGGCTTTTTTTATGAGCTGATAGTACGCACTTTGATAGGCTTTTGCTCTACAAATGGTTAGTGCTTGTATAAAGTAGTCTTGTTTTTCCTTTAGATTTCCAGTACAGTCATGAAATGAGGCAAGATATGACAGTGCTCTACAATACAGAAAGCTCTCAGGCGCGCTTTGCCTTAGTTCATCTTTCACGTCTTCGGCTATGTTTAATGCAGGAATCGTCTCTCCGTTTAAATAATAACAGAGCGCTGCATCCAATTTGATAGATTCAAGAGGCACATCGATCTCAGCCGGAAGGTGTTTAATGCAGCGCTGATATATCGCTAGCGCATTACCAAAACGCCCCATATCTGCTAAACAGCGCGCTTCTAGAAGTGCCAAATGAAACTCTAAATTTTTATCAGGAATATCCACCACATCGACTAGTTCGAGCATAGAACGCGCTTCCGAAATCGCCTTTTGCGTATTCAAATAATCGGAAATTTCAAGATACCGACAGGCAAGTTGATAAGAATAAGTAAGGGCTTTTACATAGTTGCATGAAAATTTATAGTGACGCGAGGCTGAGTGAAGGTAAATGATTGCTTCTTGCGGATGAATCGGCAAGTGTCCCTTTTCTAAGCGTTCCAATCGTCGAGCAAAGAAATCGGCTAAAATGCCGTGCCATTGTTTGCGTTCGTTTTCACCAATAGAGGAACTAATAACTTGGAACGATTCAGGGGACTCAAATGCATATATCGCTTCACTTTCATGTTTGATCAATAACGAAATGCGTTCGACCTTGTTTAACAGTTCTTGCGCATGAATGACTCCAAAAGGGCTGGTGAGAAGTTCGCTTGAGAATGTGTTTCCGATGATTGCAGACTTTGAAAGGACATCCTTCAAGTCAGGGTTTAGGCGTTCATATCTCTCTCTAATGTACTCTCCGAGAACGTCTGTTAACGCGCCTTCGGTAATATGCCCACATGTGAATATCTTCTCCCGCTTAATAAGAATTCCGCGGATACGTAAATAATTCATGATTATATTAAGGTACATGATATTTCCATATGAAGAATTTAAAATATAGCGAAAATCTTCCGGTGCAATCTCAATTTTACCATATACCATCTCTAAGTACACTCGTAACTGCTCTGAACTTGCTCTTTTAAACGGAACGAATTCCAGATTCATAGGTGGAAGTGTAGATAGGCGTTGCTCAAGGCGTTGACTATTACCGCTATCACTGTCGTATTCAAAGAGAATTAATGCTTTGCTATTGGGATACCGAGCGAGAACCTCTTTACTCAAATCTAGTGCAAAAGAAACTAGTTCATCTTCATACTGATCCAATCCCTCAAAATAGACTATAATTTGTTTTTCCCTGCAATATGAAAGCAGTTGTTTCTTGAGAATCTCTGGAAACATCAGATCATTCCAAGTGTCACACTTAATCCCTATACCTAACAAAGCGTCTACTATCGGTTCAAGTTGGTAATGCGGTTCTCTTGTTGGTACTATATGAATGACATTAGCTTTTCCGTCCAAAAACAGCTGGATAGTTGTGCGCTTTCCTATCCCTTTTTCTCCAAAAACCACAAAAGCTGTCGATGACTGAAGATTTTTGTATAAATTTTGAAGTGCATACAATTCTTGTTCGTGAAGATTAACGCTTGGTTTGCTTAGTGCATGATAGTATGCATGTTGTGAATTTGAATGTAGAAGATTGGGCTTCTTGCCAATTACTTTTTCATAAATAAGTGTTGCCAACTCTTCGGGAGATGTAGTATGAGCATCAATATGCCCGAGACTTCCAATTAATCCAGGAAGTCGAACATCATCGAAATAGACCGGTAATATATATTCATCTTTTTGACGAAGTGCGCGATCCTGCGCGGATGCCATTTCCCATTTAGTCCAATTCTTTTCACGATACTCCTTGGAGACAAAAACAACCACAAATCTGGAATCTTGATAATAAATTTCATCTAAGCATTGTGTGAGATTCTTTCCCCACAGAGCACTTCGCTTATCATTATCATAGAAGTGCTCGATACCCATTTTATCAAGTGCATTGGAAACCTGCTCTACGTAATCTCGCTGCTCTCCAGCAAAAGAAAGGGCAACTTGATATTTCCAATTTTCCGCCATACGAATGCCTCCCATATAAACACTCTAGCACGGCAATACCGCACTCGTTCAAACTCAAATTATGACAAGCTCGAACACAGGATAATTAGAGATTATCCTGCGTCCATTAAGAAAGCCGCTACAGTTCTGCTGAACTGTAGCGGCTTTCTTAATATATGATTTCAATAGCTTCTTATATCAAAAGTCATTTTACCCGACCGATTAAAGCCCCATTAAAACCAGCAACTGCCGTTCATCGGTTCAAAACATTCACCGTCAGGAACTGTCGGAATAATATTTCACTCTAATATATCGATCTGTTGACTTTGACACGCCATTTTAATTGTATATATCTATCATTTCTGATTTCAGTGCCAAGAACGTGCGTAATCCCTCAGCTTCAACAGCAAAAAATTCGTTATCGGAAACTTCAATATATGGCACATAAGTGGACTCACCCGAAATAGGATATGTTATGTTTTCGCATTCTTTATAGGAGAATACGGGCGCAATGAATTGTCCACTCTGCAGCCGGAGCACGTTTGTGCCGTCCTCTGCATTACCGACAATCCCCGATAGAAAAATAAGATACTTGTTGCCGTCTTTCATAAAATTGACATAACCCATGTCCATGCTCCTATCGTCGGCATAGACTTTCCATCTATCCGCTGTGATAAGAATCTCCTCTCCCTGTGTCACTTCTTCGCCTTTGAATATCTGTTCTACCCGGACACGCTGCTGTCTGCCTTTAAAAAAACAGATTGGCTCATCGACAGGCGTCACTTGGAGGATGACAGGGGCTTGAAGGAGAGTTTTTCGCATCTCTTGACAATCAGCGGTCGCCATCTCCGACATTAATTCGGCTACGTAGCAGGTATATTGATAATCCGACTCTGCGGTAAAGTTCGTGTAACTGCCGTAGTGCGCTCTTCCCAGTATTCCAAATGCAGTCAGCAGAAGGGCAACGAAAACCAAGTGATAACGCAATTTCAAGTTTAGTCACCTCCCCACAATGGCTCCGCCATCCATGGTAAAAGTATGATCGCAGAGTAGTTGGATGTCCTCTTTGTTGTGACTTGCGAGCAGGACTATAGCCCCTCGATCTTTTTCGCTCTTGATCAGTCCTCGAATCAATTTTACAGAATCTTGATCTAATGCGTTTGTCGGTTCATCCAGCATGAGAATGCCCGGCCTCTCCATAACTGCTTGAGCAATGGCCAACCGTTGCTTCATGCCCAACGAGTATTTTCCGTACTTTCGTTTATCCGCCGGATCAAGACCTACTCGCTGCAAGGCTTCTATAATCCCGGCTTTATCTATCTTGTGATTAAATTTTGCAAGATAATCAAGATTTTCATATCCTGTCAACTCCGGATAAAGCGAAACATTTTCGAGCAAAATCCCCAGATCGGGAAGGACGGGAAAGGCCTTCTTGAGAATTTTCCCATTTAAGCTGACGATACCCGTCGTCGCAGATATTAGCCCAGAAAGTACACGGAACAGCATTGTCTTCCCGGAGGCATTCGGCCCAACAAATCCATAGACATATCCGCTATTCAATGATAGATTGATATGTGAAAGCACTGTTTTCCCTTTAATCACTTTTGTGACATCGGTAGCTGTCAATTGCATATTATATCCCTCCAAATTCGGCATCTGCGGTGATAAAGTTATGCTTTTTGACCTGAATTCCCCCTCCTATTAATATCAAAAACGCAATAATCGTTATATAGCAAAGCGAGTCTTGGAGCCGCAATGCCCCTCGCAGTGTACTTAGTCCCTCTATGTGTGACGACTGCCAACTCAGAACCAAATGTGCTATCGGGTTGATCTTCAACACAACAAACCGCACTAAATAATTGCTTTTTGGCAATGCCAAAAGTGTAATAAGTACAGCCTGCCCCCCCAGCACAATAGTAAATGCGCCTTCGCTGCCCAAAAGTATGGACAGGATATTGACCAACACCACCATGGCAAATAACCATAAGCCATAAAGGACAAAATGGGTTATCAGTACCAGAAGCCCCTGCCACACCACATCATAGCGACAGTGCGTAACGATAATAACCGTTCCCAGCAGAGCAACTTGATAAAGGATGCCTGCACCGCAAATTTTCAGACATTCCTTGATATACCAACGTGTGCGGTGAATAGTTCTTGAGAACACATAGACGCTCGCTGTACAAAAATGCCGATATAGATATACTCCAATGTATAGTTCAAACAAAAAATAGGGTGCCATTTTTATGCTGAATGACAATAGCTCCGGAAGGGAGGTTCCAAGTGGAAGGTCTCCCCGGGAACCACTGAGCTGCAAAACCAGCTCCGCCAGAGTTATTTGCCCATTGTGCGGATTAACGAAAGCCAATGACAACAGCGCGCCGCAGAGCACCGCCATTGAGACGAGTGGTACAGATTTTTTGCTGCTCATAAATGGTCACGTCTCCCTTTATAAAAAACGCAAAAAAACGACACAGCCATCAGCATAACAACTGCAACGATAAAAAACGCCCCGCTTTTCTCGGCATCGTTGAAAATATACACATAGTCAAACCATCTGACCGAGAACGGAACGCCCTTAATAATTTCCGAAAAATATAGCGATATATTGAGCAACACAAACACCGGCAAGAACAAGAAGATCTTATACCTCACCTTTAGAATCATGGATAACGCAACCGTAAACATTCCAAGAATTCCGGAGAACACGCCAAAAAACAAGGTGCTGATTACAGAATACAGATATGAATCGATTTTGAACAATTCAGCGAAAGTATAATGGCTGACCATTTCAACATAACGCGGATTGTACTGATTCAAATTGATAAAATCTCCTGTAGCAGCTGTGGGGAATGATATGCAATTCAGTACCAATTCGATCAACGTTGGGATCACGAACACGAGCGAGGTTACTATAAAGCTGGCTGCTACCTTGCTCACATAGTATTTCTTGCTTCCCATACGGGCGATCAGCAGCGTATCGGTCTTCCTGTTTTTTTCGGAAATGAGCGTAAAGCCAGCTGGGCAAACCACGATGACTGGATATAATTGCACAAGCAAAAGCGTCATATCGGCATTGTAATATATCCGGTTATAGCTCAGCACAAGCATTTTGGCAGGATGATACATCTCAATAACGTCGGACCCTTGAAATGCAAATACATTCGTAGTAAAGTTTAACAGCACGAGTGTCAAAAGAAGGTAAAACGTCAGAATTGCCGCCTTTTGCTTCATAGCAAAAGCGACTTGTGATTTTATGGCTTGTATCATGTAAACTCCTTTCACAAAAGCGGTGACAACTGCAACGTTGTCACCGCTCCGAGAGATACTATTACAATATCCCCGTGATAACACCTACGTTCAATAAGTGTGGTAACTTACGACGGCGTAGGCTGCAGCGTTACTATTGCCGCTAAATTGGAATGTTACGGAGTTTACATGATCATAGCCTTCCTTGAGTGTGACTGTAGTATATTCAGAGTTGAGCTCGCTCAAATGAACTACATCGCTGATTACATTAGTCCCGCTCTTGAGGCGACACCGAATCGTGCTGAACAGATCCAAACCGCTTTCGGGGTAAACAGAATGGCAACGAACGGTCGGAAAATCACAATAGTTACGTGCTTCAGTTCCGGCAGTCATCCAGCTCATTTTCTCGGGAAGATAAATGGTCTTATTGTCTGCAGCAAAGGCCGGCAGAGCCATTACAAAAGCCATGGCGAGTGCGATGATAAGGGTAATCAATTTTTTCATAGTAAATCTCTCCTCGTCTTGTCGTCTTGGTTTGGTTTTGTCGATTGCATTTCAGTTAAATCTGTCCCACCTCTCTCCCATAGCAATTATGCAGAGAAGCCGCGCGCATTTCTCTGTATCCAACTCAACACAACGATCTATCAGCCACATGTACCTTCAACCGAAACTTGCGGTTTGGTGATACCTCCAATCACAACATCCACAGTCAATGTATAGCGTCTTCCTTCCACCACCTGTGCTGTATCACTGAACAACAGATATCCGGTCCCAGCGGCCGTCCAACTATCAATAACCTTTGATCCGTCCCAAAGAACCAAGGTCGCACTAACTGAGTCTGACATTTTATCCGCAACCACTGATACGCTACATTTTGCAGTTGTCCCATCAAATGAAATCGACGGCTTGATAGAAATCGTTCTGGGTGCAGCGTGTACTGAAACGACAGATACCATAAACGCAAAGAGGGTGAGCAGCATAATGATATTCTTTTTCAAAACAATGACCTCCTTCATTTGTTTAACACCTAAACGAATGAAGGAGGTCATTTTGGACAGGCTGTCTTAAAATTTTAGGAAATTTTTTGCACGCTTTTGCATAGTTCTATAATTATATCCTTTGGCAGAGATGTAGTAATAGAGAACAACGTATCTTTCTGCGCTGACATCCATACAACGGTACTACTTTGGCTATTATTTTGAGCCTGATAAAAATCGGCAATAAACTCCCCTATCTGAATCGTTTGGACTTCTCCATTGAAGTCGCCAACGAAAAGGCTATCAGCATCGGCGCCGGTCGAATAAACAAATTGGATCAAGCTGACATCATGACTGTAAATAATCGTGCAACCGTCCTCCGTGATCAGGCGGTCAATTTCGGTATAACCATCGGGCAGCCACGTTAACTCGTAATCCGTTTTCTCCTTTTCCGATGAGGGCTTCCCTACAAAACGATACTCAATAAACTCCTCATATTTCTCCCTGATCCATGCAAAAATTTCTGTTCGCGCATCGGCATCCACAGTTAACCATGTACTACCAATAATTATCGCAGCAATAATGAAGCAGGCAACTCGCTTTGGAATATTATAAATAATGGGATGTTTTGCTCTACGTATTGTCCGCTGCATCTTTTTTTGGAAGCGTGGTGTGAATTCATGACTACATTCTCCTGGGGCAGGAAGAGAATCTATAATTGCCATAGTTGCTTTTGCTGCAGATGCACTTAACTTGTCTTTATGAATCATAAAATTCCTTCCTTTCTACAGATTTCTTTCAATTTGTTCTTGGCGCGCTGATCCAGCTTGATTGCAGCCGGGAGCGATATCCCCATAATGGCTGCAATTTCTCGCACACTATATCCTTGATGATAGCGTAGAAGGATCATTTCTCTGTATCTTGCCGGCAGTCCGAGAATGCACGATGTCAGTGTATCGTCGCCGTCATAAGCCGCTTCTACTCCGTGAATATCATCTGTAAAGGGGATCGCTTGGCGCTTTTTTGCCTTGCGATATTGATCTATAGCCTCGTGCTCAACAATAGTAACGACGTAACCATGCGTTTTTGGACATACAGGTTCACCAATCTTTTTTATGTTTTCTGCAATTCTCACAAAAGCTTGATGCGTTGCATCCTCAGCACTTTCCTCATTGCGCAATATTCCATAAGCCACATAGAACATGAGATTCCGGTACTCCAAGTAAATCTGTTCAAATTTTGATTGGTCATCCTGTGTTTCAAGTATTTGAAGATAAATAATCATGGATGTTCCGGCCTCCAATTCCCCATCGCTTTTCTCTTCTGATATATACTAACAAAAACTATGCGGCAACACAATATGCACACACATTTTTATATGTCTCCGCAAAAAAAAGCTGACCCAATTGAGCGGTAAACCTGCTCAATTGGGTCAGTGTACATCTATATAAGTATTTACTGAATTATCTGTTTACACATACTTGGTATACGTGCGGCTATCTGTTGCGCCATCAGAGTCCTTGACGAACAGTGTCACGACAACTTTATAATCTGCGCCCGCCGTGCCTTGGTAAGTAATTGTGTTATCGTACGTCACCTTATTCATCGCGCTCATCCCAACATAATATTCGGTATATGACTCAACCAGCTTCCACGAAGTCCCGTTTTTGATGTAGAAAGACATGCTTTGAGCCCCGATACGCGACATTATTCTTTTCCCTGTAATAGAAAACGTAACGTTGATTTTTCCATCAGTATCCGCGCTTGCAACGCAAGAATGGGAAATAATCAGCTTGCTGGCTCGCGTTTCCATAGCAACAGCGGTAGTTGTCAGCATAGCAATAAGGGTCAACGCAAAAATGAGTGATATAATCTTTTTCAACATATACTTTCTTTTCATATGATACTACCTTTCATAAATGGAATCTACAACGGATATCAAATCACGTTCCGGCAAGTCCGTGTCAACTACACATTCAAGATTGCCATTGAACCATGTGACGCAGTTTGAATCCATGTTCGTGTAAAAATAGTGCCTGATCCCATTTTTTACATACTCAGTTACCGCATCGGCATCCTTTTCAAAGCTCTCCATATTCAAGTTAAAAACCTGCCGAACCTGCAACGTCAAGTAGTGATCTCCGCCTTGGTATACCGCACAAAACTTAACAGAATTTCCTTGTTCGGACTCACTCACATCTATAGTTACAACCTCAAAGCCTTCCGGGAAGCTTGTAGGCACAACTTTCTCAGTAATTCCATATGCTGCCAGAGCTTCTTCCATTGAGGCGTACTGTGCATTCTCCAGCGGAGCAGCTAATTCAGCCCCATCTACCTCCGGTATGTCTCCGTCGTAGGTATTCTCAAAGGCAAAAACTTCAGATGTCCATTTCCCAACCATTTGGAAAAATCTGCCAATACCGCCGGCAGAGCACGCCGCCAGTGAAAATACACAAACCAACACGGCCGCGATAAGTCCCGCACCTCGGAGAGAAAACTTGCGATGTCTCGACTTATGGAACACTTTAGCGGGATCACTTTCGGCTTCTTTGTCACCCAAGTTGTCACTGGGATACAACTGAAGTCCCTCGCCCTCCGGCGTTGCATACGTAGAGAAAAAATCTTCCAAAGCGGCAGCGGCTTTTTCTTTATCAGAACCACCCTCGCGCTTTTCAATCACCTCCATAATGTACATAACCATATCCAGATCTCCGCCGTCTGGGTCTTCCGCGTCTTTTTGCAGAAGGGTCTCCAATTCCTGCGTACTCAATTGGTCCAGATAGGAGTACATATCAGCACTATTCGTTACAGCCATATTCTGAACCTCCTTCGCTTAGTATATGTGGCTATCGGGCAGTTACTGACAAAAACAAGTTCAAAAGTCCGGAAATTCTTCCTTTATCTTTTTTCGCATTCGTTCTATCCGCTTTTGGCTCGCCCACACCGTTATTCCCAATTCTTCAGCTGCGTCCTTGTGACTCTTTCCATCGACTATTACCCTTTGGAACAGGACAACATCGTCATCCTTGAAATTATCGCAAATGAACTTTTGTATAGTCGAAAGAGTATTGACCGTTATGATCTTATTGACAAAATTATCGGGAGCAGCAATGTCTTCCGGCCTGTCGAGATATTCGGCAAATAGTTTGACATCTCGCTGCCGTGACCGTATGTAGTTCCGCATCTTGTTCTTCAGCGTCTGCATCAGCCAACCGCCGATGTTTTCGTGGTCACTCAGTTCGCCGAACTTGCTCCATGCATCATGAAATGTATCTTGGACAAGTTCCTTGGCAACTCCGGCGCACCACTTCTTCGCTTTAGCGTAACGCAACAGCTTAGGCCAATTATCTATATAGATTTCGCTGAATATCTCACGTTGTTCCGATGTCATGCTACTCGCCCCACCTTTATTGACCTCATCCGACCGCATGCCTCTCGTCGGCATGACAAGTCGTCCTATCTGCGATTTATCTATTGCAAGAAATGGTCATTTACATATTGAAGAAGCGCAAATAACTTCCGCGAATCATCTTCACTTACAGATACAAGAAGCTGCGCAATGCTCTGCCTTGCATCGTTCGCAGCATGTTCGTATATCAACGCATCCACGCTGACATGCAAAGCTTCAGCCATACGTACAAGGCTGGGAACGCTCATCATCTTGTCACCGCGCTCAACCTGCGTAATATGCTCAACTGAAATTTCGGCCTTTTCTGCCAAAACTTCCTTTGTATATCCGCAAGTTTTACGGGCGTCCCTGATATTTTTGCCGATAGTACATTGTAGATCCTTTTTCGACACGGCCATGCACATATACCATCCTTTGAAATTCCTATTGGTACTTATTATATTGCCCAAATAGGGTCGGCGGAATGTGCCATCAGGGTCTGTTATAAGTCCTGTCAGGATTAGATTATAGCACAGACGACAAAGATTTTCCTTATTTTTGTCAGTTTTTATTTTTCTGCCAAATACAACTCAATGAAAGCGTTATCAGGCAGCGGCAATCTATGAAAGGAGGCTCACCCTGCACCGAGTGTATGCCGTAAGCCTTGATTCGCTAATTCGAGAAAAAGAGAGGAAAATCATATGAAAGCACCACGCATGACAAAAGTCTTGTCATTCCTTATGGCGCTTGTGTTCTGCCTTTACCTTGTCCCCACGGAAGCTTTAGCGGTCGAGGTCAAGAAAAATGCGCTTGAGGCAGCAAGCGAGTACGCCCGGGATTATGATCCTGTGGATTCGCCCGACATTGTTTCCGAAATCGTATCCAGCCGCGATGAGTACCAAAAGGAATATATGTTGTCTAACGGGCAGCATCTTCTGACCGTTTATCCCACCGCTGTCCATTATGCGGACGAAAATGGCGAGTGGCAGGAGATCGACAATACGCTCCATGCCACATCAATGGACGGAAAACGGGTTTATCGGAATACGGCAGGACTTTGGGATGTTACTCTGCCCTCCAGCCTTTCCGGAGCCGACCCGGTCACGGTCGCACGTGGTGACAGTGCACTGAGTTTCCGCTTTGCCGGTCAGCTGCTGCAGGACGATGTCCTGACCGCGAAGCTGGCGCGGATGAACGAAGATATTGCCGCCTCCGAAAGTGGGAATAATACATCAGAGACAGAAGGCTCTGCAGAACCGGAGCCTGCTGATACATTGGCCGATACGTCTGAACCGCAGAGCGATGCGAATAGCGGCGCCTCTGAAGAGGCATCCTCTGCAGACGAGAACACCGCAAATCCCACCGAGTCCCATATTGCGGTCACTCCTCCGGATACTACAGCAGGCGCCTCTTCTCCCGAAAGCGAAAATGACGCACAGCCCGAGGCTCCTTCTTCCGGGGAGGACACGGCCAATGAGTCGCCGGTTTCCGGGACTGCGGATGATGCTGATGAATCCGCGGCACCCGTTACCAAAAATGACACGATCGACGTTATTACAGAGAGCCAGTGGGAGACCGCCACTACCACAAAAATGGGTGATACCGTTTTTGGACGCACGCAGGTGCAGCCCTCTCAGCTCACGCTAAAGGATTCGGAGATCGTCTTTTCTCAGAACGACAAAACTCTGCAGGAAACTTTCTCCGAAAAGCTCAGCAGCACTGCGGAATACACCGCTGTGTTCAACGGCGTCAATGTGCGCTATGATCTGAACTCCAATTCCCTGAAAGAATCCGTTATTATTGCTGCTGCTCCTACCGGGCGGACAGGCTATCAATATTTGCTGGAAGCCAAAAACCTCGTGCTGGAATTGCAGGAGGACAACAGCATTTATGCGTATGCCATTGGCCATACCGAGGGAGATGAGCCCGTCTTTTTCATGCCGGCACCGTATCTGTTCGATCAGGACAAGGCATATTGTGATGACATCGAACTTATCTTGAAGGAAACAGACGAAGGATATCTGCTGACCTATCTGCTTCCGCAGGAGTGGATGGCGGACGAAGACCGCGCCTACCCTGTTGTTCTGGATCCTGTGGTACATGCCGAGCTTAGCTTCACCAATATCGCAGATCAGACGGTATTCTCTATTACGCAGCTCAGCCACACATGGTCGATGCTGTGCATTGGCCAGGGTTCTTATGGCATTGGCCGTTCTTTTGTGAAGTACAAGAATCTACCCGCGTTGACATCGGCAGATGTCATTGTCGATGCGAAGATGGCGCTTTATAAGATTCAGACCAGCAGCTCCACCTCTGAAATCGATGTTCACAGCGTCTATGACACATGGGAATCCAACACCATAAATTGGAGCAATAAACCTGATTATGATCCCATTGTTGAGGACTACCAGATCGCCGGTGCGCAGGGCTGGTACTACTGGGATGTAACGGATATTGCCCAGGGCTGGTACGCCGGCGAAAATACCGGTATGATGTTCAAAATGGAGGATTCTCAGGAAGCGGCTGCCCGCGGACTGTACCGTGAATTCTGCTCTTCCGACTATTCTGCAGGCACCCTCCCCTACTTGAGCATCGCCTATATCAACAACTGCGGTTTGGAGAGCATCTGGGATTATACCTCTCACAGCGCAGGCGCCGCCGGTACCGGATACATCAACGACTATACCGGAAATCTCGTTTGGGTATACAACGGTCTTGGCTTCTCCGGCAATCGCATGCCTGTCGCCATTAACCACGTTTACAATGCCAACGACAAGGCCAACAATGATTTTGGCATGGGCTATGGCTGGCGAAGCAATTACAACCAGCTTGTATATCAGTGGTCCACGGACAGTTCTTACTATGTTTGGGAGGACGAAGACGCCACCCGGCACTACTTCAAATACAAGTCCTCCGGCACATATGAGGATGAAACAAATCCGACTCTAACCCTGACCACCACCGGCAGCGGCACGACCAAGTACTGCATTACTGACAAGAACGGAAATAAGAGCTACTTTGACACCAACGGCCGTCTGACAAAAATCAACAATAATCAGGCCTCTGTCAGCAGCATTACTATTACGTATTCCTCTGGCAAGCAGATCGCCAGCATCACGGATGGCGCTGGGCGGAAGTATCAGTTCAATTACAGCGGGGCAATGCTCAGCAGCATTTCCTTCCTTGGAACAGGCACTTCTTCCCTCGCAACAGAAAGCTATACCTATAGCGGAAACGAATTGACCGGCATCTCGTCCACCCTGCTTTCCTCCGCCAGCTTCTCCTACACCAGCAATCATCTTCTGTCGCAGGCGGAAGATGCAGGCGGGTATCGACTTGCCTACCTTTACAACACCACAAGCAGCACTAAACCCAATCGTGTTATCCAAATCAGTGAGCACGATGGGAACACTGACGGTGATGTGCTGTGTATCTATTATGCGCATAAGCAGACCATCTTTACCGACAGCAATAACAATCAAGAGGTCAAGCAGTTCAACAACTACGGCAGCACGGTCTCCATCCAAGATGGTCAAGGCAAGGCTCAGTTTTACAAGTATAAGAGCAACAATGATGTGACAAAGGCCAGCCAGCTGGCACTTTCTTCCAAATTGCAGAATACCGTTGCCAACTGGGTTCGCAACAGCAGTTTTGAACAGACAGGCTTCTGGACAGCAGGCAGTGGAAATGCCTCCACCGGCTCGTGGTCCTATACGTCTACGGGTTACATCGGTTCCCAGTCACTGGCCATTTCCCGCACCTCCAGCAGCGGCACTATCCGCGTGGATTCTACGCAGGCGGCCTATTGTCCCGCCAACAGCAGCTACACGCTCTCCGCTTATGTGAAGACTACCGGCATGAGCGGAGGCGGACTGGGCGCTCAGCTTGTCCTGATGTCCTCCGGGAATGTTATCGCCAGCAGTGCACCTATTACGACCAACACAGATTGGACTCGCGTGGAGGTCACATACACGAACACTACCGGAAGCGACATCTCCGACCTTACAGCGGGAATGCGGAATGGCACCTCCGGCACGGCTTACTTTGACTGCGTGCAGTTGGAAGCCTCCGCCAACGCCAGCCGATATAATCTGGTCGATAACGGGGATTTCAGCTACAATTCCTCCTTGGGGTGGAACAAGAACAGCGCATGCACTTCCGCTGACGGCTCCAGCTCGAACTATTACCGCGCTCCTGCGCTCAACGATTCTTGCCTTAAACTTGTCGGCGCCGCCGAAAAGGACAAGCAGGTTTCTCAGACCATCACTGTTTCCGGCAGCGAAGGAGATGTGTTTTCTGTCGCAGGCTGGGCGTTAGGGGACTCCGCCCCCATTGCCAACGACAGCAACCGCCGCTTTGCCATCAGCGCAAAATTCAACTACACGAATGGCACAAGCGATGCTACTCTTATCGCATTTAACCCCAACGCCATTGGATTTGTAAATTGGCAATATGTGGCAGATCGTATCGTTGCGAAAAAAGCTTATAAATCCATCACTATTTCCCTACTTTACAGCTACAACGTAAATGAGGTATACTTTGATGGGATTCAGCTGTTCAAGGAGGAGTTCGGTCACAGCTACGTCTATGACAGCAACGGCAATGTAACCAGCGTCACCGACTTGCAGAAAAAGACCACCACCTACGAATACAGCAGCAACAATCTGACCAAAATGACGCTGCCGTCCGGTGCCAGCCAGAAGTACACCTACGACAGCTACCACAATGTGTTGTCTGCCACCAGTCCCGAGGGCGTGGTATCCAACTTCACCTATGACAGCTACGGCAACAACACCAAGGTCACCGTTGGCAGCGGTACAAAGAAGGTCACTTCCTCTGCGACGTACACCTCGAACGGAGACCAGCTTGCCACAGTCACGGATGCACTGGGTCAGACCACTACCTATGGCTATGACACGCAGACCGGCATTCTGAATTGGACGCAGGCACCCGGCGAAACGACCGCTACCCGTACCAATTACAGCCACGACAGCCGTTACCGCACCACCAGCGTGGCCAAGGGCAGCTCCGCGGTGAACTACACCTACAACAGCGACCTGCTGTCCGCCATCTCCAGCGCTTCCGGCACGGACTATACGTTCACCTACGGCGCATTTGACCTTGTGAACAGCGTCAAGATCGGCAGCCGCGCGCTGATCAGCCACACCTACTCCGACGACTCCAGTCATTGGCTGACACGCTCCGACTACGGCAACGGTGACTACATCACCTACAGCTATGACCGCTATGGGCGCACGTCCGCCATCGGCTACGAGGACAACGCCGAAGCTGTCAAGTACACCTACGACAACAACGGCAATCTGGGCATCCTGACCGACAACATCTCTGGGCGCAAGACCAAATACGCCTACGATTTCCAGGATCGTCTGATGCGCTATGAAGAGACAGGAAGCAACTACAGCAACACCGTGCAGTGGGGCTATGACGACAAGAACAACCTGTCCTCGCAGACCCAGACACTGGATGATACCAGCTATACTACCAACTACTCCTACGACAACGACAACCGGCTGAAGCAGGCAACAACAGGCGGCAAGAGTGCCAACTACACCTACGATGTCTACAGCCGCATGACCGGCATTACGGCCAAGAGCGGCAGCAGCACCGTTGTCAGCACCGGCATCACCTACAAGGATCCCACTTCGACCACCACCAGTACGCAGGTCTACAGGTGGACAGTCGGCGGAACGACCTATACCTACACCTACGATGCACGGGGCAATATTACAGCGATATCCGACGGTACCAACACCACCAGCTACGTCTATGACAGCCTCGACCAGCTGACCCGCGAGAACAATCAGGCGGCGGGCAAGACGTGGGTCTACACCTACGACAACGGCGGCAACATCCTCAGCAAGTCGGAGTATGCCTACACCACGGGCGCGCTGGGCACGGCGCTGGATACCATCTCCTACGGCTACGGCGACAGCACATGGAAGGATCTGCTCACCAGCTACGACGGACAGGCATTGACCACCGATGCCATCGGTAACCTGACCAACGACGGGACATGGTCCTATACTTGGCAGCACGGCCGCCAGTTGGCGCAGATGTCCCGCCCCGATGCTTCCGGCGACACGGAAATGATCCGTTTCCGCTATGACTCCAGCGGGCACCGAATCGGCAAAGACAGCGGCGTCTATCACGCCAGCTATTCCGGCGGTGAAATCGTCTACGCAGGCGAGACTACGCGGACAAGCTACTCCTACCTCGGTGACACGCTGACGCAGGTCAACATTGACGCGCCCACCGGCAGCACGTCCCTGCACTTCACCTACGACGAGATCGGCCCCATGTCCGTCACCTACGCTGGCGCGGAGTATTTCTATCTGAAGAACGCGCAGGGCGACGTGACCGGACTGGTCAACAGCAGCGGCACGCAGGTGGTGGCGTACACCTATGACGCATGGGGTAATCCGCTGACCACCACCGGCACCATGGCGGACACGCTGGGTAAGCTGAACCCCTTCCGCTACCGCGGGTATGTCTATGATGCCGAAACGGGACTGTACTACCTCCAGAGCAGATACTATAGTCCCGAAACCGGGCGATTCATCAACGCGGACAACTTAGTAGACACAGAGGATCTCTTAGGTGAGAACCTGTTCGCTTATTGCGCAAACAACCCCGTCAATCATCAGGATCCATCAGGGCACTCACTTTTGGGAATTATAGCGCTCAGTTTTGCTAGGGTAGCAGTCACGGCAATTGCGGCAATTGCCGTTGCCGGACTGGCAGTTGCTGCCGTGAATTCGCCATCTGCAAAAAAGGCTGCAAATACTATCGCAAACGGCATAACAAAAGCGTATACAACTGCAAAAAGGGCGGCAGAAGCAGCTGTTTCTCAAGCAAGAACCTATGTGCAGCAAAAGCGTGCAGAAAAAGCTGACAAGAGAGTTCGATCAGTTGTTAGGGAAGATTCAAAAAATCGTTATTGGTCCGCAACTGTAAAAGAGGGATATGTAGACGTAGGAAGACCGCTTACCTACAATCAGGCCGTCCAATATGTCTCTTCCGGGAAAAGTGTGTTTGCGGTTACGCAATATGAGGCAAAGGCGGTAGCAAGAGCAGCAGGAGGAACTACGGGGTATAACAACAAAGAGTTAATTCCGGAGATCGATGCCGGTAAAGAAAGTACACCCGGATACTATTACCATTTCCATACATACAACAGAAAGGGCGGGCATGTATACTATTTGTTCCCGTGATTGACCTTATGAATATAATCCTTACGTTTGATCACTCCTCCACCACTATTTTTGTCCCGGATGGATACGTTTCAGATGTTGAGCATCTTCGCGCATGTTTTTTTGATTGGCTATATGATAACCCTCAATACATGACATGCGATGAAAAGGGGCACACTGTATGCGCCTATGACGCAATGGCATTTTTAGCTTATATCAATCAGGTCATCCTTAGCTCAAGTAATGAAAAGGCGTATGTGATTCCAGCGACACAAACGGTTCACGGTAAACTCTATCGTCTGAAATTCTGACATCGAAAATCCGAGCTATATTAGGGAATGACGTAGGTCAACTGCGTCATTCCCTCTCCCGCACCTGCAACGGCGCGGAGTACTTCTACCTGAAGAATGCACAGGGCGACGTGACCGGTCTCGTCAACAGCAGCGGTACACAGGTGGTGGCCTACACCTACGATGCCTGGGGCAATCCTCTGACCACCACCGGCACCATGGCCGACACGCTGGGCAAGCTGAACCCCTTCCGCTATCGCGGGTATGTCTATGATACCGAAACGGGACTGTACTACCTCGGCAGCCGGTACTATAACCCCACATGGGGTCGATTTGTAAATGCAGACTCGGAGTCGCTAATCGCCGCTTCCCTCGACAGTGCCGCATGGGACAAGAATTTGCTCTCCTACTGTGACAATAATCCCATCACCAGAGTGGATGATAGTGGAGACTTTTGGCATTTTGTGATTGGAGCCGCAGTCGGAGCTTTATGGAGCGGTGCTACACAAGCTATTTGCAACCTCATAGAAGGGAAAAATTGGGCTTCTGGACTGGGCGTAGCTTTACTTGCCGGCGCAGCAAGTGGCGCTCTTACTGCATCCGGAGTAGGCGTAATAGGTTCAGCCATAGGTAGCGGGATGATTTCCGCTGGAAGTAGTCTAGTCTCTCAGCTTTCGGATGGCGGTGTAGAAAATGTCGATTTGGGCGAAGTTTTACTTGATGGGGCCATTGGTATCGGATGTGGTTTAATATCTGGTGCGGGTGCATCAAGTATCACATCTGGAGCAGGCGGGCAAGTACAAATGGTCAATGCAGGAAAACAAAGCGTATCTCGCTCACGGAATGCTTGGAAAACTATGAGACCTTCTGCGGCTGCGTCAGAAACCAAGAAGGCTGCACGCTATTATGCAAAAACGACCAAGCAGGTAAGCAAAAATCTCAAAAAAGGCTCTGTAAAAGTATCGTTTGGCCTAGGTTCCATGTACTCTGCGGTGAAGAGTTTTTTCAAGAGGGTATTTAGATGATTAAGGAAGCTTTTTTGCTGTTTATTTCAGCCATAGTCTGGAACAGTTTGCTGCTTCGTTGTGGTATTGAAGACGCGTTCTTGTTCAAAAAAACTCATCGAGAAGAGAAAAGTTATTATGCGCTTAATTGGCGTAGCCGGCGTCTCCGCATATTACTTCCCTATCGCGAGATGATTCCTTGCTATGCACCACGGCATATGCGTTTTTTCCAAATTGCGCGGAAGGTCAATTTAACAGTTTTAGCCGTTGCGGGAATCATTTGTATTCTGAGTTGGAACAATCGCGCCTTAGAAGTCTTTGGATATGTTTTTATGGGAGGCTACTTTTTTATCTATATTATTCCGTTTTCTATTTACACCATATATATGAAGAACCCACCTGGAAAGCCGAAGGGATTTGATTTTAGCAAGTCGCATAATCCCTGAGTGATTTTACCACTCATAGTAGCGCAAGGAGTCCCGCGCTTATTTACGCGGGGCTTCTTGCAGCAAAAACTAATTGCGGTGTCCGAAGCAGGCAACAACAGGCGGCAAGAGTGCCACCTACACCTACGATGCACGGGGCAATATTACAGCGATATCCGACGGCACCAACACCACCAGCTATGTCTACGACAGCCTCGACCAACTGACCCGCGAGAACAATCAGGCGGCGGGCAAGACGTGGGTCTACACCTATAACGCATGGGGCAATCCGCTGACCACCACCGGCACCATGGCGGACATTCTGGGTAAGCTGAACCCCTTCCGCTACCGCGGGTATGTCTATGATGCCGAAACGG
>OCHK01000508.1_pt1 | contig 40301 bp, 47 predicted proteins | sample 1538551 | NCBI WGS metagenome assembly OCHK01 (sample SAMN04571707, study PRJEB22368) | human gut metagenome | biome: human gut; material: stool | host: Homo sapiens | place: Luxembourg | collected 2012-08-31
TTCTCCTTTTAAAGACTAAGCCATATAAGTTAAGTGATTCTACTCATGAAGAGAACTGTTGATTATTTTTCTCTTTTCATATTCTATACATTCAATTCTATGTTTTCTTCGTGAGGTGTTTATGAAGGTACAAGTAATATCAGGTGCAACTCCTGAAACCTTCAACTTTTAATTTCAAGATGTAGCAACGTGATTCTCTCAGGAGGTGAAACTCCTGCTTTCCAACGTATCCTTTTCATGTTGCTACAAACGTTAGCTGTAAAAAAGTTCGACTAAAGCAGTAATCATTGAAAAATGATATATGTATGATATAATTCTAATTGGAGATAGGGATATAGCTACTCGTCAGCACCTCTATATCACTGATATATCACTGAGGTCAGGACAGAAATTGGAATCCAACAGGATTCCTTTTCGTTTGGGAATGTTTTGAAAAATAGGAGTAGAACGTTAAAAAGCAGGGTAATCAGCCCTGCTTTTTTTATCTTCCACCACGAAGAATTTGCTTGAGTTTCTGTGCTCCCAGCTCCGCCTGCTGACGTTTATAATCATGGTTTGATCCACGGAAGAAAATACATGATTTCTAATGTTTTTGGCTGTTATATTCGCCTTGATGAAGCTACCGATAAAGACGGGAAACTATTGTGGAGAATCGTTGTCCCAGATGAAAAAGGAAAGTATCCAGAGGAAACGGACGATGAGATTTTTGCAATGCAGTCCGGATCTCCTTACAAAAACGCGGTTAATTAACAACAAAGACCACCAGAGAGCGCAATTGTCTCGAAGTGGTCCTTTTTCTTGCGCATCATAAAATCCGACATATAGATAATAGTTCATAAGATAAAAGGAGGACTAAATATGAAGCAAAAAAGGAAAAACAAGATAACGAAACAACAGGAACAACTTCTTGCTGCAATCAAGCATTGCGAAAGAAGAGAGCCTATTCCACGCCCAGCTGTCTTTACCACTAAGAAAGACTATAACAGGCAGGCTCAAAAACGCGAAGCAAGAAAACAGTGCAAAGAAGCTTATTGAAAAAAAGGAGGAAACAAAGATGTCAACTATTATTTTAGTTGGGAAAACAGCATGCGGGAAATCTACTACCGCGAAACTCATGGAAGCAATGGGCTATCAGCGTATAGTGACAGATACCACACGTCCAAAAAGAGAAGGGGAAACGGACGGAATAGACTATCATTTCCGCACGCAAGATGAATTCGAGGTTCTTAAAGAAGCTGGATATTATGCAGAAAGCGTAGACTATGAAGCCGCATTTGGCCATTGTTCTTATGGCTCAGCAAAAGAAGCTTACGAGTCAAAGAAGGACTCTGTTATTGTCTTAAATCCATATGGACTTAAGATGGTAAAGAAAAACGTCGTTTCTGGTTCTACGATTTCTATATTCATGGACGTCCCAGAAGATATACTTGTAGAAAGATTACATATTCGCGGAGACGCAGAGGATGAAATTACAAGAAGACTTGAACATGACAGAATTGATTTTGCTGACATGCCTAAGGTCTGCGATTACACAATATCAATCACAGGCAAAGAGACAGAAGAAGAGATTCTAAAGAAAGTACTTGTGTTGGTGGATTCGAAAGAGCCAAAACTTCACATTGCTTTCGCTGTTGATGACAACAACGGAATGATGTTTAATCATCGTCGTGTTTCAAAAGATTCAAAATTATGCGAGGAGCTTCTTAATACGGTTCGTGTTTCCCATGGACAAATCCAGATTCGGCCATATTCTTCATCAATATTTGAAGATAGAGTTTGCGCATCCGATGATCCATGGAATAAGGCGGGCCCTAATGATATTGTGTTTGTTGAGGATGTAGACCCTGCGACAATCCCTGGGGTAACAGAGGTAACTTTATTTCGATGGAATAGAAAATATCCATCTGATTTAAAGTCTACATTTAACTTTAGCGAATACGAGCTTGTTGAAACAAAAGAGTTCACAGGTTCTTCGCATGAAAAGATTTCGAAAGAAACCTGGAAGAAACAAGAAAAAAGGAGGAAACAAAGATGAGACAGACGCTTTTAAGAATCAAAGCGCTAATCTTGGCCGCGGCCATGTTAGTATCAATGACAGGGTGCGGAAGCACAAACGACAAGAAAGAAGAGGATATGAGAGCTTCTACTACCGTCGAGCTTCAAAATGAACCGCAAAAGGGTTCGATGTCAGCGGTCACATTAGCTGATATCCCAGCGTATGCTGGGGATCCGTACGTTGTCATCAACGACAACAACCCGTTCTTCACAGAAAAGGAAATTGCCAAGGCAACAACTTCGTGGGAAGAATACGGGGACATGGATGAACTTGGCAGATGCTCAATGTGTTGGGCGTCGGTGGGAAAGGACATCATGCCCACAGGCGAACGCGGAAGCATCGGTTCTGTTAAACCTACTGGTTGGCATACCGTAAAGTATGACTTTGTAAACGGAAAATACCTTTACAACAGGTCACACTTGATCGGCTGGCAGTTGACCGGAGAAAACGCAAACGAGAAAAACCTTGTTACAGGAACTCGCAGTTTCAACGTGGACGGCATGTTGCCATTTGAAAACATGGTAGCTGACTATGTCCGCGAGGATGATGGGCACGTCTTATATAGGGTAACGCCTATGTTTGATGGCAACGACCTTGTGTGTAAGGGAGTTCTAATGGAAGCAATTTCTGTTGAAGATAACGGAGATAGCGTTCTTTTCAATGTCTTCGTCTATAACGTTCAGCCGGGCGTAAAGATCAACTACGCTACCGGTGAGAGCAGCTTAGACGATGGGCAAACGGCAGAAACAGGTGATAGCGATTCTGAAGCTGCTGCAGATACTAGCACAACGTACGTGATCAACATAAGTTCCATGAAGTTTCATAAAGAAGATTGTTCTTCAATCTCCTCTATGAATCAAGCAAACAAAAAGGTGGTAACCTCAACAAGAGACGAACTTGTCTCTGAAGGATACTCTCCTTGTGGAATTTGCAAGCCATAAAAAGATAGGAGTAGAAAAGAAGACCCAGGAGATTGTTTCTCTTGGGTCTTTTCTGTTGCATATAAGCTCTATACGCTCGTTTATTTGCTTCGGCATACAAATATGCCTCTATCAAATAAAAACGTCTCTGAGAGCAAATCTGAGCGCTCTACGGCAAGAAAAAATATAAAAGATAATTTAAAAATTTTTCACCACTTGCTAGTCCTATATTTTTGATATATAATATTTGTAGTCAGAAAAACATGCATCTTAGAAAAACTCGCTGGGATAACCGCAAAGACATGACCAGTAAAGATGGACTTTGCTCCATCTATCGTAACAAAGGAGACGCACATGTTCGTCTGCATGAGGAATATTGTAAAAAATGAGAGGTAACTTATGGCAACAAAAACAGATAGACTTGGCGAGACCCGAATGATGAATTGTGGCATGGAAGCTACTATTATTCGATACGGAACTTGTGCGGACATTGATGTACGTTTTGAAGATGGAACTGTAGCAGTACATAAAACATATAATGCATTTAAAAAAGGTGAAATTGCCAATCAAAACATCAAAGCTTCCAGGCTTGGCGAAACCCGCATGATGAACTGTGGTATGGAAGCGACAATTATTCGATATGGGAAAGCCATAGATATAGATGTTCGTTTTGAAGATGGAAAAGTAGTAGTGCATAAAGCATATGACAAGTTTAAAAAAGGGAGTATTGCTCATCCAAACACCAAAGTTTCTGCCGAAGCCCGCCTTGGTGAAACTCGAATGATGAACTGCGACATGGAGGCTACTATCATTCGATATGGAAATTCTAAAGATATTGATGTCCGTTTTGAAGATGGAACTATTGCTAAATGTAAAGGGTATGAAGAGTTTAAAAAAGGGGGGATTGCTCACCCGAGCACTGTCGCAGAAAACCGTCTTGGTGAAACACGCATGATGAACTGTGGTATGGAAGCTACTATTATTCGATATAATGGGGTACATGATATAGATGTGCGTTTTGAAGATGGGACTGTGGTGGAACATAAATCTTATAGCAAATTTAAAAAAGGTGGAATCGCTCATCAGTTAATCAGTTTAAATAACGGTTCCAAAGACTTCCATGGCTTTATCTGTAGACAAGGTTTTATAGATGAAGATAGAACTCTTTACGAATGCATCTGTAAACATTGCGGTCTGGAGGACGTTTTAACTCCTCAGGAAATGATGGAACATGAAAAATTAGAACATGGAGAGGACAAATAAGACACTGGCTAGGGCTGGTGTCTTTTTTGCTACGAAATACCGATTCTAACATATTATCAGTATGAAATAGAAAAATGGAGTATGAAAGGAGGAAACACATGAATTATTATATTTCTGACATCCATTTCGGAAACGAAGCTCTGCTTATTCCGCAAGATGGAAATGAAACAAGAAAGGGAACTCGTCCTTTTCCTTCGGTTGAAGAAATGAATGAAAAAATAATTGAAAATATCAACGATTGCTGTACAGATGAAGATACTCTGTATATCATAGGCGATATTGCTCAGTTTTATAACGCGGAAGAATCTATAGAACTTCTGAAACGTTTAGCCCCTAAATTGGTTCTTGTTATGGGAAACCATGATAAAAGCATGATCGCGGCATTAAGGGCAAAAGATTTAGAGGCCGCTTTCAAAAGCTTATTTGAAAGAATTGTTTCTGGAGATAGCTTGCTTATTCGCGATGGAAAATACGACTTGTTTTTAAGTCATTATCCAGTAATTGAATGGGATGGCTATTATAAGGGCAGATATCTGTTTTATGGGCACGTTCATTCCGGAAAACAGGGGCCTGCACAATTAATGCAGTATGTTCCAACCGCAATAAACGTTGGGGTCGACGTCAATGACTTCAGGCCAAAAACTGCTGAGGAATTGATCAAAGAAAGAAAGGAGAGCTATCGAGTTCCTGAATGGAACCGAGAATATATTATATCAAAAGTTGTTATTCCAGATGTAGATCTGCTAAGAGCTGATAAGCATTTGGATTTATCTGATTTTGATATAAATTAAAATTTGAGGAGGAAACAAAATGTCAAACTATGATTTTCTTTTAGACCATACAGATTTTAGCGAAGAGTCTACTATTAAAACCGAAAACGAAATAATCGTTAGTGGATATTTCTACGGAAGTGAAGATCTATCATGGACTAAATATGAATACAGATTCACAAAAAATGGAGATTTCATAGAACGCAAAGAATTGGATGATTACAGATAGTTATTCAATTAAAAAAATAGGAGGAAAACAATATGAACAGAAATTATAATGAGGCATGCTTTAATAAAGGAATTCAAAGCTATGTTGACAGCAGCGGAATAGAATTCGTGGGAGTCATGAAAGTAGTCTATGTAAACGGAATGCCTAAATTCCAGTTTACAACGTTGGAATCTCTCGAAATAGGTAAGCCAGTTTACCTTATGTTGAGAGACGGGAGAATTGCTAAGACTTCTCCGGTTTTGGAGTGGTCTACATATGGTTCGATAAGGTTGGAAACAAAGAATCATCATTATTACGCGCTTCGACTCTTATAAGAAATTAAAGATTAGCACTCATAAAGGACTTTGGTCTTTTGTGGGTGCTTTTCTTATGACCTGACATAATATTTTTCATCCCGTTTTCGCCCTAAACATGTCCAAAAATAGAACAAAATCTGACATATAAATATAGTAAAAACACAAAGAAAGAGGGTAGATACATGCTATTAAAAACACACACCTCCGTCGGCGTTGCAGCAGCTCTTTTGATAAACCCACCAGCTACAATCCCCATGCTAGGAGCAGCAATAGCTGTTTCTGCAGTAAGTGGAGCCATAAGTGATATCGATGAGGGACACTCGAAAGTAAAGAAAAGCTTTGATAAACTCATTGGATTGCTCTTTGTTTTAACTTTGGCTATAACGATAATAGACTACTGTCTTAATATCAAAATAATAGATTTTCTGTTTTTAAACGACAATGTAGCACGGAGCTTGTGTGCTGTCCTTATGTTTGCATTAATTTGTTTTTATGGGTGCGGGCAGCCACATAGAGGGTTTATGCACAGCTTTGCGTGTTGTTTTATGTTGACTATCGTAATTGCTCTATTGTTCCCATCTGTTTGCATCTATTTTTGCATAGCATTTATATCTCACATTGTTCTTGACGTACTAAATAAAAAAGGAGAGCAGCTTTTTTGGCCATTAAAATGGAGAGCTTGTCTTGGGGTCTGCAGTTCAGATGGAGCGATGGATTCGATTTTATTTGCGTTTGGGCTCATAGCCGCTTTATATGCAATCTACACATGCCCAGCAATTCAAAATATTTTGCCTAACGAATTGTTGGCAATATTCTGACATATTAGTATTAGAATGCGAAGTCACAATTTAGAAAAACTGAGGTAAAAAATGACAATAGATTTGAATGAAATAATTACAATTGAAGGAAAGACTCGGACAATTCAGGAATGGATAAAACAAAACTCTATCAAGATCAATACGCTACATTGGCGCATGGATCATGGGTGGAAATTGGAAGATGCTATCACAAAAAGCCCACGTATAAGTTCACTTCGCGTTGGAAATGAAGAGCATACTGTATCTGAATGGAGCAAAATAACTGGGATCCCACGCCCAGTCATTTATGACCGCTTAAAAAGAGGATATTCCTCAGAGGCGGCTGTATCAAACGACGCAAGCGTCTTTCGTAATGGGAAAGTTATGTCCGTAAACGGAATAGTTAAGCCAATTGAGGTATGGGCAGAAGAAACTGGGATTTCGGTCCTGGTTCTTCGCGGTCGCATTAAACATGGATACTCTCCAGAGGAAGCAGTAACAATACCAGCGAAACGCTATTCAATTCGTTCAATGATTACTCACGAAGGGCAAACAATGTCCCTTGAGAAATGGAGTATAGAAAAGAATATTGATGTGGATGTTTTAAAATCCAGATTAAATCACGGTTGGCACCCAGATCTTGCACTCTCAAAAGAGTTAAAAGTGATAAAGAAACGGAAAGCGCCATTAACCTATAAAGGAGAAACCAAGACAATAAGAGAGTGGGCCCAGACTACTGGTTTACACGATTATATCATTAGAGCTAGGATAAAGGCTGGGTGGCCAGTAGAAAGAATTTTAACAGAAGACGCGAGCCCGCGCATTGTCGTTTGCAATGGGGAAGCGCATACTGTAGCGGAATGGAGCTTATTAACAGGGGTTTCAAAAACGACAATCAGAACGAAGCTCAATAAAGGGGTTAGCCCAGAAGAAATATTAAAAAAACGAAAATAAAATATACAGCCTTGGTTTTCCAGGGTCGTTTTGTTGTATACAAAAAATCAGAAATATATTTTTCTGACATATAACATGTGAGGAAAGGAGATAAGATATGATTCATTATGCACAAATTCCAGATATCAGCGATGAAGCAAGAGAAATCCTAGATAAACACTTAAATAAGATGTTCACATCTGTAAACTCATTTATGATAGCCATGACAAAAGGACTTGTCCCGGAAGAACAACTCCCACCAATGCTTAGATGCAGTATCCTGGTTCAAGACCCATCTTGGGCTGTCCCTGTAGCAATCAGAAACTCAGGGGAAATGGACCAGGCAATCCATGATTTAGTTATAAAGGTATTTGATGAAGACAAGTTCCATGAAATATCATTAGACGAAAAGTATATACTTGCTAAAGTAATAAATGTCGGGATCCAGCAGGAAGAAAGAGCCATGCTTCGCCTGTCAGAAGGGGGAGACAAGAAAACCTTTGCTGAATGGGTGCGCAGATACAGAATTGAAAACGAGAACGACAGACAAATTGTTTTAAGAGAATTGCAAAAAATAGGCGAAGAAACAGACACTGCAAATGATTACCTAGCAAATAAAGGCATAGCATTTAGAAATAAAGTCGTAAAAGCAATAGGAGATGTAGAACTGCTTCGTTATGAATATCCGTTTGCGTTGACCAGCTTGTTTTCAGATATGGAATGGGAACAGATTGTTACAATGCAGGACTTCGAAGATATAATCAAAAAATAATTGTAGACTAAGGAAGTTCACTAAACGTTGCATATATTGAGAGAACAACAAATTCATTTCGTCCAACAATTTTTGAACAATGGGATGGAGCAATAGACGAGTCGGATAAACCAAATAAGTAAGTTAGAATAATCGGCCAAACTGAAAATTTGGATTTAACTATGTTTCCGATGTTAATGTCGGGAACACGATAGATTAGTATTTAATGGAGGAGAAAAATGGTACAAATAGAAGATAAAGATAGTGTGCTTATTGGCGCAATAGAGATGTGTGGAGAGCTTCAATCGGAGCTTGCAAGAGCTATTATTTATGGCAGAAATGAATATGAAATTTTGAGAAGATATTATAATTTAAGTGCAAGCTTGCAAAATGCAGGTATTAATGTAAATGCAGATATATGTATTCTTCACAATGCAAAAGAAAATCAAAAAAATTAAACTGAAATTTGCAGAAGGAGAACTTATGAGTATAATTGAACAATTACAGACGTTTGTAGATAATGGCGGGAGGATCCAAACAGGAGTAGAACCTAAATACGGAGAACCATTTTACGGGGACTACATGGAACAAAGATTGAAAAAAGAATTCCATGTCGGGGATCGAGTACATATTAAAATTAAATATCGTAGTCAGAGAAGAGAAGAATATGACTGTCTAATTTTAAATATTGGATACAGCTTTGAGGTGCTTATATCTGGAAAACAGATATGGAAAAGCAAAAAGAATAAGAAATCGTTTCCATATTATTGCATTGAAGATATTTCCTTGATTAAAAAGGCGGAGGAAAACTTCGACATAAAATATGTTGATCCAGAAGATGCGAAATGGAGAGAAGACATTAAAAAGAATGAAGGGCGGGACCAATTTGAGGAGTCGATAGCAAGCAATCAGATTATACGCAAGAAAAAAGATCAGGAAGAATTTAATTCTGTATATCCGGATGTTGATTATGACAGATGTCATATTTTTAAGTGCAATTATGATTTATATTGGCCGTTTAATTGTGAAAGAATAGAGGCGCAAATCGCACTTACAGTGGATGGGAAAAATCCAATTTTCATTCCTTGTAAAACTGGGAGACCATATCCAAACAAAAATGTATATGCTGCCTACAATTATAAAAATAAAGAATACTATGATTGTAATATATATACCTACCTTCCAGATGGAGAATATGAGAATGTCAATATTAGTTGTGTATGGACGATTTATTATCGCACCGAGAACACAAGCGATTTACAGCAAAAAACAAAAATCATTGATTTAACGATAATTGATAGACTCCGTAAAATTGAGAATGGCCGGAACATGTATTTCATTGAAAAAGGACGTAATACAACATACCTTGGGTTTGGAAAAGAAATCTTTACAACAGATTATGCAAATTTATTGGAAGGCATGATGGATTTAGATGGATATATTGTAATGTATCCGCACTTAGATGAATTTGTGTTCATCAAGGAACCGCAAGAAAATGTGGATGAGTATATCCTTGCAGCAAATCTAGCATATTACAATTATGATTTGGAAGCTATGCTTGCATCTTGTATTGATACCACAGAGCATAGTATTACGGAAATACAGATAACTCATTATAAAGAGTTAAATCGTTATTTTTCTAGTTCCTGGAGAAAATGCGATGAACGATATCAATGGAAAATGTTATGATAGTTTTTTATGAAAAATAATTAAAAAGATACGTATAATCGCTTGACAATATAGGACTAGTAATATATAATAAAGACAGTTAAAAGATACGTATAACAAATCGCGCGGATCGGCTCTATTACAGAAACGATAAATGGCTGTATGTAATTTTTTAACTGTGTAAAATTTCTGACATATATATTATGTGATGGGCGGTAACGAACCGCGACGAAAAATTTAATCAATAAATAGAAAAGGAGATTACAAACATGGCATTAAATAAAGTAAGTATTATGGGACGCATTACAGGGGATCTTGAACTTAAGCACGTTGGAGCAAACGGCGACATTCCAACCGTATCATTCGGTATTGCTTGTCCAAGAGATTTCAAAAACAAAGAAACCGGAGAAAACGAAACAGACTTTTTCAATTGTACTGCTTGGCGTGGAACAGCAGAATTCATTACAAAATATTTTAAAAAAGGTCGTATGATCGTTATCGATGGTAGATTACAGAGACGTGATTATGAAAAAGACGGTGTAAAACATCAGAATGTTTTCATTAACGTAGAAAACGCATATTTTGGAGATTCTAAGAATGAAACAGGTACTCAAGCTGCTCAGGGTCAGACAGCTTCAACTTCAACTTCAACTTCAACTTCAACTTCAACTCCAGCTCCAGCTCCAGCTCCAGCAACAGACGTAGATGGATTCATGGATATGCTTCCAGATGATGATGGACTTCCATTCATGTAAGCCGTAAATAGGTCTAAAAGTCAACAATCAGAAAGGCTGTCTTCGGATAGTCTTTTTTTTGATAAGAAATTTCATATCTACAAAGTAATCCGACATATTAACTAATAGTAGATGGAAGGCTGGAGAAAACAAATACATAGTCTAAAACTACTAGAAAATGTAAGCCAATAGGCAAGGAGGAAACAATAATGGAAAAAAGAATGATTTGGAACAATGATGTAGGCAGCGAAACGGATGCACTTGAAAAAGACGGCTTCTTCGCAGAATCAGAGATTACGTCAGAGGAAGAAAAAATGGATGCAGCTTATGAGCACATTAATACAGCTTTAAATGATGAAGCTTATAATCTAAGCATAGACGCAGGGGCAGACATTTTTCTTATCGGGGAGATTCAAAGATGGAATGGCCGTGGTTCTGCTTATGCAAACCTTGAAACTTCAAATATTGGAGAAGCAATTAAAAAAGCTGTTGCATTATTCTCTGAAAACGATACTATTGAGGTTTTTGTCGAAGATGAAAGAATGATGATTTCTCAGCTCGGACACGATAACCCAGTTAACCCATCCGTATTCGAGTTTAGAGTGGTACGCCCAGAAAGTGATTATTGCGAAATAGGGCTTTCTCATGAAGAAAATCTTAAGGCTACACGTCATATTGGAGATATCGTAGCAAAAGTATACGGTTGGAAATAAGGAGGAAACAAAACATGGCACGAATCGCTACAACAAAAAACTAGTGGAAAGACTATTATAAATGTCTTTTGAACAAAGGTTTAGCTACAATCGAAACTATCAGACAAGAATATTATGATTACGAAGATCGTGGAATTGAATGGATGAAATCTCCTGACAAAATTAGCTATCTTAACGCACAGGCTGCTATAAAGGAAATTTTGGAGGAGGCTTCTATAAAAACATATCCTGAAAACGAAACTAAGGAGGAAACAAATTATGAAAGCAAGAAGTAAAAGAAAAGCCTGGTATGCAGATTTGCTTGATAGAGTAGAATTAAAAGGCTAAGTATTGTAAAAAAGTAGACAGTCAGGAGTATTCCTGGCTGTTTATTTTTTAGCTGTATGTAAAAAATAACGGCATGTAATATTCTGACATATATATAATGACAACAGGAACTTTGTAGAAAGGAATTAAAAAATGGCAAACATAGACAAACTTATAGCGGTTGCGTTTAACGCTATGAAATATACTATCGAACATGATACAGATGAATGCCTTCATCCATACAAATATACTTTATCGGTTATCAGAAATGGAAAAAGAGAAAAAATAGAAAAACTCACTCCGGAAATGATTGCTGCACTAGACAAAAATGACATGGTCGAAGGATTGTATTCCACAATAAATGCAGGAGTAAATGTCGTATTCAGAACAGATTACTTTATAAAAGGTGAAAGTATCCTCCATTCTGTAGATGGGTTTACTGACAAGCCAGTCCCGGAAGAAAAGATGCTCAGAGAAAAAGAAATGCGCCAATACCTGAACATTTTTCTTGATGAAGAACAGGACGAATATTTGGACCGCAATTCTGAAGAATATAAGAAAATCAAAGCAGATATTCTGCACTTATCTGAAGAAAATTTGTAAAAAGGAAAAGGAGAAAAGAAAATTATGGCACAGGTACCTTTTGTAATTGAAAAAACAGCAAACGGAGAAAGAAGTATGGACATCGGGTCCAGACTTTTGCAGGATAGGATTATTGTCCTTGGTGAAGCTGTTAATGAAGTAACAGCGACACTGATTGTTGAACAGATGTTGTTTTTGGAACACGCAGATCCAAACAAGGAGATCTGCTTTTATATCAAAAGTCCAGGAGGCTCTGTATCCGATGGGCTTGCTATTTATGACACAATGCAGTATATCAAATGCGATGTAAGAACTATCTGCATGGGGATGGCAGCAAGCATGGGGGCATTTCTTTTAGCTGGAGGGACAAAAGGAAAAAGAATGATTCTCCCAAATGCGGAAGTTATGATTCATCAGCCTTCTGGAGGAACTCAGGGGCAAGCATCCGATATGCAGATCAGTGCAGAACATATTTTAAAGCTCAAAAGCCGATTAAATAAAATTATGGCGGAAAACACTGGGCACACAGAAGAAGAAATCGAAAGATTAACAGATCGCGATAACTGGTTATCTGCAGAAGAAGCTCTTGAGCTTAATATTGTAGATGAAATTATTAAAAACAGATAGCAATTCGAGGAATGGCGGGAGAGCTACATGCAAATGCAGCTCTTTTTTGTTGCAAATAAATCTTTCAGACATATTCTTATTGTCTGGTGATGAAAGGAGTAATATAAACCTATATACCAGAAAAACCAATCTTAAGGAGGAAACAAAAATGGAAAAACGAAACAATGTAAGCGATTGGGATTGTGACTGGATCATATCCGTTACAAATTCCGAAAACGCAAATGTAGACATGTTCCGCATGCTCGGGAACAAAGAAGAAGTGGCAGAAAAGTTGGCAGACATGGCTGTCGAAGATGAGATTTGCACCTCTAAGACAAAAGAAGAATATTATGATGAAATTGACGCAGAGATGCATCAACTTCAGCTTGTAGCTTATGAAGATGGAGACTATGAAAGAACTTCATTCGTTTATACTGCAGTCGAATTCTCATCTATTTCTCATCTATAAATTTAGTGTAAGGAGGATAAAAACATGGATAAAAAATGGAAAATTCCTGTAACGTGGGAAATGAGTGGATTTATTGAAGTTTCAAAAGATAAATGTCCAACTCTCAAAGAGGCAATGAAATATGCGACATCAGATGAAGTTGATTTGCCAGATGGAGAATACGTAGACAGCTCATTCCGTCTTACACATGAAATGGAAGAGATTGATGTTGTGCGCGAAGCCTATAACAATAACGAGGCCGACATTGTTCGCAAGAACAGCAAAAAAAGACAAAAGCCTAATCCGAAACCAAATACCAACCATTATGAAATCGGATATCTTGACTATAAAAGGAAAGAACACAAATTCACCGTTGATGCAGAAGGTTTTGGATTTGCTACAGATGCTTTGTATAGAGAACACGGAGAAGATGATCCTGAGATAATAAAAGTTATCGAAAATGGGATTGTCATAATAGGAGGATAATGAAATGAACAAAATGCAATTCAGGCAATTAAAAAGTAATGACGAAACAATCATTCACTATAAAATCGTGGATAAAAACGGGTATTACAGCAGAGAGACATATAGCGTCTTCTGCCAAAAACCTTATGACGAAAAATGCGATATAGTAGCATTTATCGAAGATACTTTACACAGAATCTTGGAAGAAGGAGGGAGTCCAGAAGACATTGAAGAGATTACAGGGCTTATTAAGAACAGGGATGTAGAATCTATCTATGTGGATCTTGGTTATGTAATCCCAGGAGTTCCTTGCTTTATTGATTCTTATTCAGAACCATTAAAAGAAACCCTTTACCAAAGGTTTAAATTATATTGGATGGCGGATCACGGTTATACATTAGAGGCTTTCATTAAGTCTATTAACGAATACGTCGATGATGCATATGGAATCTACTCTGGTTCTTATGAAGATTTAGTATCCGAATGGGAATTAGAAAGTGGCTTTCATGGAACGATTTATCCATGCTTTGGAGAATTTATATTCTCAGAGTATCAGGATGAAGAGTTTGTTAAGCAGTTGTGCCATACAAAAGAAGAATATGAGCAATATTTAAAGAGTCCAAAGTGGTAAGAAATTTAAAAAATAGGAGGAAACAATATGAAAATTAGAAACATTAAATGGGATATCGATATAGACGATGTTCTTGAAACAATCGATGAAATGACAGTGGAAGAGGCAACAGAAGTTCTTGGATTTCCAAAAGATACATACGCAAATATAAACACTTTGGAAAGAGATGTTTATGATACGTTTGAACACAGCCCAGAAGCGAAAGCTAACTTGTTAGGCTTGCCATCTGAAGCTAACATCCCAGATGATACAAAAGAAATCGCTGATTATCTTTCAGACGAATATGAATTTTGTGTTATCAGCTTCGAAATAGAGCCTGATTTTAACAAGGCTTATATTGTCGAAGGAGCAAAAAGCACTGGCGTCGAAGGTTTAACATTTGCTGTATGCTCCACAAAAGATAGAGCAGAATTAGCAAAGAAGAAACTATTTGATGGTGAATGCGAAGATGAGTTAACTGTTTATGAAGTCGATGTTGATACGGTAACTATTAACGATGTTAAGGTAAGCTTAGTTAAGAAGCCAATGACGGACGAGGAGATCCATAAAATGATTAATTCTTTAAGCTCTTATGAACAGGATAGAATTTATCGCTATTTGTGGAGCCAACATGTTCGTAAAGATGTTATCAGTCATGCTGAAAGTATTGGCATCGAGCTTGATGATGGTGCTGTTGACATGATTGTTGATAGATATGTAGAACAGGGAGATTATGATTGTAATCTCAATTACTGGGCAAACATCGAAAATCTTATCAAAGAAGAAGGAGGAAACAAAGATGAGAATTAATTTTTCATGCAAAACAAACAAAGATTACGTAATGGTAAATACATTGAAGGTTCAGCTTAATAGCGGTTCAGTGCTTACACTGGATAGACATAATACGGAATATTCTATCTCGGATCCTGATAAAGCGGGTGAATGCTTGCTTGATATGGAATGGATAAATTGCTATTTATGGGCCATAGATGAAGAAACCCTTTGGGATGATGATAAAGCTCTAATCGTGGAGGATTGTGAAAAATTGTTTGAGGGAGCCAGACTTATCGAATTAGAATTGGAAGATGACGCGGATGAAGACTATTATGTTTCCATTGAGGCACTTTCAATTGATGGAGTAAGTATTAGTATCCCAGTTAAATTAAAGTCTGAAGATTTCCCTTCATATGAGACTTTCACCAATATCGGTTCAGCGCTTTTCACAAGAGATTTCTACAACGCATATTGCTGCGATTATGCGGATGCCTGTAACGACATTGCCACTTTCGGAGAACAGAAATGTGGATATTTTAGAACAAAAAACACTTCATTCTATCATACAGATAGCAGCCACTACTGTGAATTCTTAGAAGAGTGGTATGCTGCGTGTCCAAAGTTTAAAGCAGAATATACACTTGCAGGAAACGAAAATATGTTAGTAAAAAGCGTAGTGGAAAGGTTCCCAACAAAGCAGTTTGCAGAGCTTGTATATAATGCGCTTGCAAAAAGAGAAGGCTTGGTTGTGAAAATTACCGAGGTATAACTGGTATAAGGTTTTACAAAAGAAGGACCAGGTGGCGTAATGTTGCTTGGTTCTTTTTATTTATCTTCTATTTATGTATTGACACAATACTTAAACGGACGTATAATGCATATAGAATTAAGTATTATAATAATACATAAGGAGAAGAAATATGAAAGAACTGCGTAATAAAGATGGCTTAACAGAAGCTGAATTTCTTGCAGAATATAACCCGGGGAATTACGAAAGACCTTCTGTTACAACAGACATTTTAATTTTAGGAATGAATAAAGATTACTCTTCATTAAAGCTGTTGCTAATCAAAAGAGGAGATCACCCATTCCTTGGCTCGTGGGCATTACCTGGCGGATTTATTTCCCCAAATGAAACTGCTTATGTTGCAGCAACAAGAGAACTAAAAGAAGAAACAGGGATTGATGATGTTTACTTTGACCAGATTTACACTTTTACAAAGCCCGGCAGAGATCCAAGAACATGGGTCATGAGTATTGCTTATTTATCGTTGATTTCTAATCTTAGAGAAGTCAGTGGGCAGGATGATGCAGATGACGCAGCATGGTTCGATTTGAAGTTTACAGATGATTCAATCACAATCAAGAATGATGAGAAGGGCGTAGCCATCGAATATTCTTTAAAAAAAGAAACTTTCAGGAATGGAGCGCTTCAGTATCAAAATTATATTCCGACTCTGGTAAGTACAGACGCCTTAGCTTTCGATCATGTAGAAATCATTATCGAAGCTATGAAAAAGCTAAGGGAGCAAATTATTTACAGCAATCAAGCTTTTTGCCTAGTAGACAAAGAATTTACACTTCCAGAACTTCAAGCAGTATACGAAGTAATTCTTGGAAGGAAATTATACAGGAAAAGCTTCCGTGATATGGCAGAAAGAAAAATTATGGAAACTGGAAACGAAAGACAGTCCAAAACAAAAAACGGAAGAAGAAGTAAAGAATATACACTAAAACAGGAGGGATAAGCAATGAAAATATTAGCTATTATAGATATGCAAAACGATTTTGTTACCGGAGCACTTAAAAACGATGACGCAAGAAGCGTAATCAGATATATCAAAGAAAAAATTCGAGAAGCAAAAGGGCAGGGAACAACAGTAGTATTCACAATGGATACGCACGGAGCTGATTATATGGATACAATAGAAGGGCGCAAGCTCCCGGTCCCTCATTGCATCAAGAATACAAAGGGCTGGCAAATCATTGATGAGCTCGAAGCGGATAAATACGCGGATAAAATCTTCGAAAAAGAAACATTCGGGTCTGAGCATTTTGTGAATTATATCAAAAAGAACAAGGCCCATCTTGAAAGCATCACTTTCATTGGAGTATGTACAGACATCTGTGTGATCTCTAATGCAATTGCTGCAAAAATGGTAGCCCCAAATGTTACTATTTACGTTGACGCAGCTGGATGTGCGGGTGCAACCCCGGAAGCACATGATACAGCTCTTGCAGAGATGAGCGCGTGCCACATTGATGTATTAAATAAGGGAAAAGAGCCATGGAGAAGGTAGGAATTGTATTCGGCTGCTTTAATCAAAGAAAAATATAAAGAAGATAAAAGAGTAAGATTTGCAATTGTCGATGATAAATTGAAAAGTTAAAAGTTATATATCCAGCCCACAACTTCTGCAAATTAGACAGAACGAAAGTCAACATCTCTGGAACAGAAATTAGAAGCAATCCAGAGAAAAATAAGGAAAACATCGATGAAATATTTAGAAGATACCTAGAAGATAATCATATTTTTTAAGGAGGAAGAAAAATGAAATTACCACAGATTATTAACAGTTTATTAGAGACAGATCTTTATAAGTTTAGTATGGGTATGGTTATTTACCATAAATTTCCTGGATACAGAACAACATGGACATTCAAATGTCGCAACAAAGATGTGCATTTTACTCAAGAGATGGTGAAAGAGATTAAAGAACAGCTTAAAGTATTCTGCGAATTAAGATTCACAGAAGATGAGCTGGAATATCTTAAGAACATCAAATGGCTCAAAGAAGACTACGTTGACTTTTTGAGACTTTGGCATCCAGTATTTGCTGATTTCGATATCAGTGATAGCGCAGAATGCGGGCTCGCCATCGAAGCGAAAGGAACATGGGTAAATTCTTCAATGTACGAAATTCCAACGCTTGCTATTGTAAACGAAGTCTATTTCAGAATGGCTTATGATTACGAAGATTTGATGAGTTCATTCAAAGATCGTTTGAAAGCAAAATGCGACCGCATCCGCAGGCAGGAAATCTATCTTGGTTCTTTCTCAGAATTTGGTCTTCGCAGACGTCTCTCAGCTGAAGCTCAGGAACTTGCAGTAAAAGAGTTAATTGAAGCAACAAGACTTACAAGTTCTACATTTGTTGGTACTTCTAATGTTTACCTGGCAAAGAAATTTGGAATCAAGCCGGTTGGCACAATGGCACACGAATACATTATGTGTGTAGGGCAGGGTAATATCAGGCATGATGTAACTTCTTCTAACTGGTATGCGTTAAAAGCCTGGATCGACGAATATTCAGTACTTAACGGTATTGCACTTACGGATACGATTACAACAGACGTATTTTTAAGAGATTTTCAGCTGACATATGCAACAATGTTTAGCGGGGTAAGACACGACTCTGGGGATCCATATGAATGGGGAGAAAAAATGATCAAACATTATGAGTCCCTTGGAATTGATCCAAAAACAAAGACGTTGCTTTTCTCTGATAGCTTAGATTTCGACAAAGCAAGTGATTTGTTCTATTACTTTCATAATAGAGCAAATGTAGCCTTTGGTATTGGTACATATATCGCAAACGACACAAATGTCCCGGCGCTTAACATCGTAATGAAGACTACTGAATGTAACGGCGGTCCGGTAGCAAAAATTTCTGATACTCCAAGCAAAGGGATGTGCAAAGACGCTGAGTATGTAGAATACTTAGAACGTGCTATTAAATGGAGAATAAAAAGCGGAAAATAAGAGTAAAAAAGGGAGGGAAAAAGATCATGAAAAATTTCAATGTAGAAAAGGCAGTAAAGGATAATGTGAATTTTTTAAGAAGATGGTTTAACCAGTTCGGAGCTGATTCTATTGCTGTTATTGGGATCTCCGGTGGTAAAGACTCTACAATTGCAGCTGCTTTATTGGTAAAAGCCATCGGAAAAGAGAGAGTCCTTGGAATTATGATGCCAAATGGGAGACAGACAGATATCGAAGATTCAGAAAAGGTATGCCAGATGTTTGATATTCGTAATGACATAGCTCAAATCGGCGAATTGTATGGAAATGCGATTTCGATGTTGAGAACAATGTCTTCAGTAGAGTTAACCTCTCAGCTGATCATTAACCTGGCTCCGCGTCTTAGAATGATGACATTATATGGAGTGGCTCAGGGGCAAAAGGGACCAGCGTTTGTTATTAACACGTGCAATCGTTCAGAGGATTATGTCGGTTACTCTACAAAGTATGGAGATGCCGCCGGGGATGTGGCCGTTCTTCAGGATTTCCTTGTTGAAGAAGTTTTAGAAATCGGGGATTATTTAAGGCTCCCTTATGAACTTGTACATAAAACACCAAATGATGGATTATGCGGGAGAACAGACGAAGATAACCTTGGTTTTACATATGTGCAGCTTGACAACTATCTTAAATGGAAAGAGGAAAAAGCAGGGGAATGCCCGATTGCTCCAGAATTAGTAAAAATTATTGAAAAGAAACATGCTGCAAACCTTCACAAATTAAAACCTATCCCTTCTTATATGAAATGTTAGAAATAATAGCGAATCAAGCCAATTCTTGGTTCGTTTTTTACTTTCGGAAATACAATTCGTCGTAACGTATTGTCTGAGCTTCATATATGCGCAGATTTCGTGTTTTTGTGTGTTCTGTGAACAAACACTAATCAAATAGCGAATCGCCTCTATGAGCTTTATAACGTGTTCTGAGACGTATTAGGAAATTTTGTTAAGCCTGGAAATTGTTCTTTGAGACTGTTTATTTTTGTATAGCAAGATTTCTTACATATCTATTATGTATCTATAGAAAAATGGAGCTAATTAAAAAGGAGGAAACAAGAATGAACAAATTTGAAATCGTAAAAAGCAGGGATCAAAAGTATCCGTACAACGTAAGAATTCTCACTAGCGTAGATGGTGGGGATAGTTATTATTATTGCGGAAATGGAAGATACTGCAAAACGTTACAAGAGGCTTTTGAATTTATCAAAGGTAAGGCCGCGGAAGAATTAAAGGAAGAAATAAACAATGAAGTAGATACCGAAGAAATCATTGAAAAAAGTTTCGATATTGTAGAGAAATTTTATCAACACATGACAGAAGCTAATCGTCCGGTTAGTGAGAAAGATATTAGTGATATGCAATGGGTGTTAGACAACATCATCCCAGCTATTAAAAAGGAAAATCACTCTGAAATACAAGGAGGCGAATTTGGTTCATGCAATGGCTGGAATCATGGCTACAGTAATCTAATGATTATCGGGGCAACACCAGAGCAGGTAATTAGCAAAGCAAAGACTCGCGAAGATTGGGAAAATGTTTTTCTCAATTACTGCAAGAATGATAACGGAAGTATTTCTTTAGATGCTTACCGTGTAGACCCTAAAGAAGCCGCAGATTTCTTTTGTGAGATCGACAAATCTATTCGTGTATATGCCTCTTGGCATTGGGACGAAGATTCTTTTGTTGCTAGATGTGATGGAAATGATTATCATGGATATACAGCAAAATTTGAAAATAGCACCCCGCGAAAAAGTGATGACGACGGTTATTTTGATGTCGATGTTGAAATTGTAGATACGGAAACTGGATGCAAGTTTTTGGCTGGTGGAGGTATGTGCACAGCAGAAGAAACAGAATGGTATCGTAAGTTGGTTGCAAAGCATACCACAAAGAAAGAAAATTAGGAGGAAACAAAGAATGAATTACTGGACAAAGAAAAATGAAATGAAGAGAAAGGCTGTAGAGCACACAAAGGAAATGATGGAGACGCATAAGGATGAAATCAAACATTCTATAGAAACTACCAGAACGTATGGACCAGAAATGGGTTTGGTCAATCGCGAAGAGCATCCTGTAGAGATGATAGTTGAGCAGGCAGACAGCGTATTAGCTGTATTGACTCACGCAAAAGAGGGAGTTAAGCCAGCAGTAGCAAACTTTGCATCTTACAAGAATCCGGGAGGTATGTTTATTGAAGGATCTAAAGCCCAAGAAGAATGTTTGTGTCATGAAAGCACATTATATAACGTACTATCACACTGTCCAAGTTATTACAAATGGAATAATCTTCATAAGAACAAAGCTCTTTATGAAAACAGAGCTTTATTCTCAGAGGATATTGTATTTGAAAGGGGTGGGCAGATACAACTTTGTAGCGTTTTAACATGTGCGGCTCCAAACTATTCAGCAGCTTCTAAGTATATGAATATAGATCCAGCGGAAAACTCAGAAGTATTGAGAAAACGCATCAGTTTTATAAAAGAGGTATTGGAAGCAGAAGGCGTAGACGTTTTCATCTTTGGTGCATTTGGCTGCGGTGTATTCGGTCAGAATCCAGCAGAAGTAGCGAAGATTAGCAAAGAAGTTTTTGCAACGTCGAGTACGATTAAAAGAGTTTATTTCTCGATTATCGACGAAAAAACAACATCAGCTTTCCGTAATGTGATTTAAGCAAAAAGAGGAGGAAACAATAATGAAGACATTGCCAGAATGGATCAAAGAAATCGAGACAAAAAGACTAGAAGATGAACGAGATGCAGCTAACGAACAGCGACAGGCATCAGCAGAGTATAATGCCTACGTGTCTTCGTACAGATTATATTCTGAAGAAGAAATGCGCGATTTCGGACACACCTGGGGCCCAGGATTTGAGCCCGAGAATAAACCAGTGGATGAACTTGCTGATTATGACAAAGTCCAAGGACTTCAATTGGAGGTTCTTAAAAAGATGATTGAAAGAAATCATCCGGACGAAGATATCAATTATATATTTCTAAGTAAATGCGGATGGGATGATAACTATCCAATAGACGAACTTGGAGAAGAATATACTTACGAAGATGTCTTGCTTAAGTTGGTTGAAAAATATCGTTCAGAAGCCAAGTTTTATGAAGAAAAAGTAGATAAAATATTAGAAGAAAAACAAGGAGGAAACAAATAATGAAATGGATTGTAACAACGACATGCAGCTTCGATCAGAATGTGACGGCAGTAGAATTTTCGGCTGAGCAGGAAGAAAAAGCAGAAAAATACTTGCAGTGGGCATATGAAAGATTCCTTAAAATCGAATTCCTTAAAATCGAAAGGAAAGAAAGCTATATTCCACTTAACGAAAACGCCTGCTACATCGAAAATAGGTATGCAAGAATCGTATGGTTAGACGATACTTATGCAGAACTCAATTTAAGCTGTACTATCGACCCCGAAGAGGAATTTGAGGAATGCTACAGAAAATCTGCAGAACAAATACAGATAAATCCTGAAGAAAATACTGAAAAAGACACAAGATATATGTTAATTGGAACCGACGGCTACAGTATCGATTCCACTATTTATGCATCTCGTGAAAATGCCAGAGAGGCACTGATAAAGGCTTATGAAAAACTGACACCAAACGAATGGAATGAGGATTTTAAAGATATGTCATATCTTGACGATGATTTTGCCATTCTTTATGCAAATGGCGAAAACGTATATGTTTGGAATATCCAAGCTATTCCAGAAAAATAATTGAATTTACAAACAAAAAAGAGGGAGCTTTGCATGGCGCAGAGTCCCTTTCTTATTTTATAAAAGAAAAGGGGCCCAATTTGGTGTTCTTTTTTTATGCAGTGAAATTTCATACATATTAAATATGTAATACTGAAAATTGGAGTTCATGATAAGGAGGAAACAAAGATGAACGAAACATTAAGAGCAAATGAAGAAGTAAGAGTAAGAAAAGAAACAGAAGGATTTTCAACAACATTCTTTATGGACTTTTCTATCGCAGACAGATTTGGCGATGATGCAATCAAAGATACATTTGAAAGAGCATTCAACGAATGGAAAGGGGACTACCGTTACCTTACAGATCTTGTAATCGTTTTGAATCAAAAAATCTGGGAGTGGTATGAAGCTGGCAATGAACCTAGAGCCAGAATCTACAACGATATGTGGATAAAAGCACAAAACTACGCTGATGAGAATCTAAAAGGCGAAGAGCTTAGATACTACTTAAGAACAACTGATTAAGGGAGGTATATTATGGCTGTATTTTGTCCATATAAAGCAGATGTGGTTCTATATCTAGAATGCCAGGAGTGCAAAAACAAAAGCGATTGCAGTACTGATAACATATTTGCGCTTCTAGTCGCTGGCAGCCGTACCGTTACGGATAAAAAGATGATGTACAGACATTTGGATAAGCTGCTTTCAGTAGCAAAAGACAAATATAAGTATATCTTGATCGTCGAAGGTGGGGCGAAAGGAGCAGATTCTATCGCTGGCGAATATGCCAGGGATCGTGGATATCTTCTTAAAGTAATGCCTGCTGACTGGGACAAAAATGGAAAAGCTGCTGGCTTTATCAGAAACAAAGCTATGCACGAACTGATTGCTAGATATGAGCATAGGGGATGCGTATTGTTCTGGGATGGCAAAAGCAAAGGTACTGCGCACAATTTCGGATTGGCCAAGAAATTTAAAACTACAATTCGTACCATACGAACAGACAGACAGGAGGAAACAAAATGAAAGCAAAAGTAGAGCTTACATATTCAGTAACATTATTTGTAGAAGGGAAGTCAAGTGATGCAATCTCAGATTGGCTTGCTCAGACTACTCCAAGTGAGGCTTTGAAACAGGCAAAAGACCAAACTGGAAATTACGTAAAAGAAAATTATGACGAGCAAATTGAGTGTTTTGTCAGCGATGATTCTGAAGTAGATCTTGTTATTGAATAAAGGAGGAAACATTATGGATTTAAGTGATAAGAAAGTCTTTGAAAAATTCAAAGCAAAACGCAGTAATGGTGATGTAGTTCGCTGTATGAGAGAAGAAAATGGAACTGTGTTTGTATTCGGAAAACGAAAAACAAAATACGGTACACGTTATACAGATGAACAGTTTGAGAAGTACTATGTTATCATCGAAGGAGCAGATCCTGCTATACTTTGGGGAAAACGTGTAAAGAAAATTATTGAATGTCTAAATAGATCAGGTCTTTGGTCTAGTTACCTAACATTTTTTGAAAATCTTTCAAAAATGTCTTATGAAGACAGGGAAGATATGAAAAAGATTGATGACAAAAGATATTACACTAATCCCGAAACAGGAAAATATACAAAGCGTACCGCTGCCGAAATGGAAGCCCTTTGGGGTGACTACCCTGAAAAATATCCATTCGCATTTGGCAGAGACGAAGATGGAAATTTGTTCTTTGAGACAGATTACATTCACGAGAAAAGTGATGCTAAATTGAAGACTATGTATTTCGGAAAGCATGATAACCGTTACGTAAGGGGATGCATTAGAAGTGCATTAGCTGAAAAACGCAGATATTGTTCAGGAAGATATCGTACTTCATACGATGTATCGTTTGAATATGATCCATCTCGAAATATGGCTTGGTATTCAGAAGAATATAAAGACTGCGGAAACGGTTATTATTACATTGCACTTGACGCAAATACTGCGTTATTTATAGAAAAAGACTAGGAGGAATAGAAAATGTTGAAATTAAAATGGAATAAAAAAATTCATCAGTATGAATCTGATGAAAGCTTAGAAAAAACAATTGAAGAATTTGATGGATATATCGGATGTGTATATCCTTCAAATGAATCATCTTACTACATTTGTAGTGGTGGTGATTGTAAGCTATCATATGTGCAATGTTTTGGTGGCGGATTTTACGGAGAAAGTGAAATTTGCGAAGGATTGTGCATTGGAGAATATACAATGCCTGAACCATCAAAAGAGGTTGTAGCTATTGCAGATGCCTTAGAAAAGAAATTACACGAAGATTTAAGATCGTAACAATTCTGTATTTCAAATTAGAGAGTGGTAATCATTTGTACTAAGATTAAACGCGCTCTTTAGGAAAAATAAGAAGGCTATGTGGAAATCCCCGCATAGCTTTTTTGTTATCTAAAAACATTTTCGACATATAATTTATAGTTACTAGATGATTTGGAGTACAAATACAAATATTCAGTAACAAAGTATACCTAAAGAGAACAAGGAATGGTAATTAACGCAAAATAAGCCGGAAGGCAAGGAGGAAACAAAAATGAACAAATGGAAAGCAACATTAGGAATAATTGGAAACGAGGTAAAGAAAGCAGCAGAAAACACTTCTCAAAAGATTTCAGAAGAAACTGCAAGAATTGAGCATTTAAGAAATGTAATGCTTAATGTGAAAGAGATAACATCTTTCGAAATTTTGGAATATGAAGGATATATCTTTCATTTTCAAAAATCTAATGTAGAAGGAGAATGTTCTTACGATCTTTTTATGAGAGCTAAGACAAGTTCTTATCACTTCACAGCGAAGGCAAAGAATTTGAAACAGTTCGAAGAACTTGTATTTTCAAATGTTGAAGAACACATTGAGAATTTTGAAAAAGTTAGAAAAGCAGATAGTGTTATAACTTTATAATTTTTATCCGAAACAAAAAGTAAATTAAGACAGCATCCCAAAAATAGGGGTGCTGTTTTTCTTTTGCAATTATTTCGTTTTTCCGACGCCTATTCCAAAGAATGTTTTTCGACAATCTACCTGGCCAATACTATTAGGTACCAAATCCCCGTTAATATCATATTGTTTAGCAAGCGCATCTGCGTCGCACAAGAATTTTCGGCAAATAGCAGGTCTTGCTTCATAGATCATGCAAGTAGCTTCTTTTTCGGAAAGATCACAAAACGGGCAGGAATCAAAAGGTATGTAACGGAACTTATCTGGACGGGTTAGTGGGGCAGGAATAACGTTGTGCGTCTGCAAATAGTTTCGAATTCTGTGTACATCTTCTATAGTCATACTAAGCAGATTGCTGCAGCATCTTCCGCATCTCGAACATTTTCCGTTTGTAGAATAATCGGGAATCGTATTTTCTATTTTATTGCGCAGGATTTCCTGCATTTTTTCTAATTCTTCTCTTTGCGTCATAAAAAATCTCCTTTATTTATTGTTGCAATTTATATGTCAGATTTCGTGCAAAAAATCCTATAAAAAACAGGAGAGAAATAGAAAAAACAAATACATACCCAACGAGTGTTTACACACCTATTGAGTGCTAATATACTCAATGAGCGTAAAAATACATATTTATGCTCATAAATGCGCGTTGTAAAGCAAAAAAATGCTGAAAAGAGAGTAGTAATATGGAAAAACAGGAGTTTAGAGCTTGCGATAAAACAGCTTGAAACCCGCATGGGAAGAGCGTTTCAGGGATTTTTATGAAAAAATTCAATCAAACGGGAGACTGTGAATAAGGGAATACTGCATAAAAAATAATTTGTTTGCTAGAAAATGATGTATATACAAAATGATTTTTCATGGAAAATCTGGTGTGCGTTAAAGAGGTTATTTGCATGTGAAAATTCAGTTTATGTATATACAAAAATTGAGTTTTTTTATTCAAAATTTTAGGTTCCGTAAAGGCAAAAAATATTTCCCAACGGAAATTTTATTTTTTCAAAAACAAAAAGAGGAGGGAAAAAGTTCAATCCATTGATACATGTAGGGTTCAGCAATAAAAACTAGCTAAAAATACCAAAATAGAAGCGACATATATATTGTCGCTAAAGATAGATTTCACGACAATATATTGACATTTCTTGTTTTATCCTCTATAATTTACCTATAAATGTGTTTTTTTATAATACGTGTCTTTATACGTGTACTTAAAACTCATTTTTGTATATACAAAATCTATTTTTGAAAGGAAAATTTTTTATGAGTAACTACCATCGCGAACAAGATGCAATCAATGATGAAAAAATTCAAGGTTTTAAATCTGAATTCCCAAAATATATTGGCGATTTCCTCGACAATATGCGTGAGTTAAACAATTCTTCTAAAACTCGTTTGGGCTACGTTTATGACCTGCGTACTTTTTTTGCTTTTTTAGAAAAAGACTTTTCTGTCGCTCCATTAGATGTGTCTATACAATTTTTGGCTGAATTAACTCCTTTGGATATCCAGCACTACCTGACATATTTAAGCCGTTATCAAACTGATGAAGACATTGCTTATAACAAGGCTCATCCTTATAAGTCGCCAAAATATCATACAAACTCCCCTTCCAGCAAAGCTAGGAAGCTTACTGTAGTCAGGGGTTTGTATAAGTACTTGATAAGAAATTCACAACTGGCAAACAATCCGGCTGATGTTGTACAGATTCCGAAAGACAAAAGAAAAAATAATGATATTATTGCTATGGACAATTCAGAGGTTGGTCGTATGATCAGCGGCGCTGAAGATGGTTCGTCCCTTTCTGGACGAGCTGTTAAGTTTTCAAAGCATACCCGCCTTAGAGATATGGCCATCTTGCAACTACTGGTTGGTACAGGACTTCGTGTCTCTGAGCTCGTAGGTATCGATATATCCGATATTGACTGGAATACGAAGTCTGTTATGGTCTTTCGTAAAGAAGGTAAAGAACAGCGTGTATATATGAATAAGGACGCTTCTGCTGCTGTATACGATTATATCCATAATGAAAGAAAAGCTATATCTGACGACGTAAAAGCACTCTTTGTCTCCCCTCGCAACGGAACAAGGCTCACAGTCCGTTCTATTGAAAGAATCGTAAAGAAATATACGGAGAATATTACAAACCAGGATGTCCACACTCACTCTCTCCGCTCTACTTACGCTACAAATCTTTATAAGAATACTGAAGACATTAAGCTTGTTGCAGATGCACTCGGGCACAATAATTTAGCTACCGTTTCAAGATACAGCAAATCCGGAGAAGCAAATAGAAAACGTGCTGCAGGCGTTGTAAATTATGAGGATGATGAATAAATATATAAAAGTAACCCTAAATTTAGGGCTTATATTATAACTAAATAAATCCCTGCAATTAGGAATAAAAAGGAGCCTATCGTCAATTAAGACGATAAGCTCTTTTTACTTTCTGGTATCATATATCTATGCAAATAACAGGTATACAAAAAATCTCTTTTTTATCCCTGCCCTATTCTGACATATTTATTATGTATTTATAGAAAAACGGAGAAAATAAGGAGGAAACAAAGTATGAGTAAACTATTAGCTTTACACAATATTACAGAGACAAAATTGAAAGGGGTGCTAGAGCTTGGGGCTTTCCCAATGCCAAGCCTAGCCATTACAATGGCTGAATTCCCGCATCAAAGCTTTGGAGATATTACGTTTGTATTTAAAAAATCTACAGTAGATCCACGTGCTTCAAGATGCAATGATTTGTATGAAGCAGATGCTTACACATGTAGATTCCCAGATATTCTATATGAATTCGATGAAAAAACCATTGGCGAAGGATTGGAAAAAACATATCACATTCCAACATCCAAGAAGAGATTTTACGATCTTAATGCAAATGTTTGGTATGACTTGGAGAAATCAGCTGATGTTGTCCGTCAGGTTGTAAGGGAATGTGGGCTTGATCTTTCAAAAGATGAGGTTTTAGATTTTTTGAGGAACAATTACAAATACAGAGGTATCCGCAAAGAAAATGTGGATTCTTTCACTCCATCTGGATCGCGACGCTCCATTAAGGGGCTAACCACCCCATACACACTGGATAACATTATGAAAGCCATGAAAAGAGGTTCTGGTGAAGAAGGTTTTCTTACTATGCATGCATGGAAAGGGATCCTTGCTAAAAAACTGACTAGCCTATCAGCGATTCGAAACAACTTTGCTGAAAAAGAAAAAGCTGAAGCGATGTATGATGCATTAAATAAAGAATATTTCGCTTTAAACCGAAAACTGTCTCCTATCATCAACAAAGGATATTCAGGCAGTTCATGGGTAGATATGGAAGACTATCTTTTCCAAGTTAAAAATCCAACTCCAGAAAATTACATGAAGATGTTTGGTAGAAACAATATAGAAATTGGCGAAGAACTAGCCGAAGAAATTGCAACACTCGCAATTAAAGTGCGAGAACTTCCGGTTTCATATATAGAAGCAAAGCCACATCGCGTCGTACATTTTTCGGAGGTTGCTGCTGTTATTATCCCGGATACTCTTTCTATCAAGGAAGAAATAAAGGAAGTAGCAAAAGAAAACAACTTTAAAGTGTATGAATACAGAGATGAAAAAGAAAGGCAGGAAGCTGTTTGCGATTGTGCTACAGATCCAACCGTTACAATCAAAACGTTCTAACAATCTAAAAGAAAAACGCCTACCTATCACGGGTAAGCGTTTTTATTTTTTTGTAAAACAGAGTTTGCTATCTTACTCTTTTGGATTGTATTTTTCATCAATAATCGCAGCTTCTCCAGGCTTGAAAATAATACATTGTTCCGCAGGAAGATTAATTACGTCTTCTGGAGTTAAAACGGGATGTTCAGCGAATTTGTGTATAAGTCCTGAGTTTTTGCTGATGTATTTAGCGGATACAAGATCACAGGTACCAAGACAAAGAATGGATTCTGTGTTATTTAAAATTGTCTCCCAAGAAACCGGATATACTCGCATAAGCTGGTCCAAAGACTGTAGAATAATACAATAATTCATATCATACGCTCTTCCGCAAGCTACATGTTTATCAATGTCATAAAACAAGCCTAGATTTGTAAATTCATCAAGAAGAAACCATAGTTGACGTCTTCCCTCTCTCCCTTCTCTTTCTCTCTCGCACGTGCGGATAATCTGTTCTAATAATATAATTATAAGACCATAATAAGTGCGGTCGTAGATTGGAGGATCTAGAAACAATGCTTGTGCAGTATCTGTAAATTTACTGAAGTCTAATGTATCACCGGAAAGTAAATCACGCATTTGTTCTGTAGTATACGGATGAAGCTGAACCATAATATCAATGCGTATAGCTTCCCTTGTTTTCTTATTCATACTATTGCAAAAATCGTTATACTGATGAAGAATACGCTTTCCTGCCTCGCTTCTATTTAATCGGGTAAAAATGCCTGTAATTTCGTGTTCCGGTTTCTGCAATAATTCAATAACATCATACAAAGTTGGCTCCGTAATTGCTTCTAAAGCGCATGCTATAAACAAAGCTAAGTATTTCTTAGAAGCTTTACTCCAAAAAAGATCTGTTTTATTCTGCCAGTTCTCTAACAACTGTGTAGAAAGTGCGATAATATCTTCATTATCCACAATATGCGCAAGTGGGTTGAATTTGACTGTTCCAGCAGTCTGTTCAAGAGAAAACTCGTTCACTTCATACCCGTTTGCTTGAAGCATATCTTTTTTGTCGTCGCACAGTTTTCTTTTTCTTCCGATAACCACCATGTTGCCCATATTTGAGGCAATACTCTCAATATTTGGACTAATAAATGCATGTGTTTTCCCGGCCCCTGCATCACCAATAACAACTACATTCCCGCTTGAACTGTAGTTCTTTGAGAGAATAACAGCTAGTTTCTTACCTGCTGGAATAAAGATTTCGCTGTTTGCGAAGTTATTTGTTCCAGGGGTGGTATTTTTTACCGCTTTATCCATTTTTTTGCTTAAAATAGGATTGTAAGTATCATTTTTTAATGTGCGAGATGTATGTACCGAAGCATATCTGCTTGCAAGAAACTGCGTAATTGAATAATCTGGATTAGCAGCTCTAAGTTGCTGATATACGTCATCTTCTACTTTTGGAATTTCTACGACGCTTTTGAGACGCATGGATCCATTTTTGTGAAACAGTTCATTTTCACCAAAAATGCGGTTTAACGTATCGACTTCGCCTTCAGTAAGCTTTCGTTCGATCAGCGTTTCGATCGCTGTCGGAGTCAAGTATAACTGGCGCTCAATCGTTTCTTCTTTTACAGGCGATGTAGCATTTACAATATCTTCGACAGTGCAATGGTATACTTCAGCAACTTCCAGATATCTATCCTGCTGCGGGATCGTTAATCCCCTCTCCCACTTCGATATTGTCTGATAGGTTACACCAAGTAACTTCGCAATTTCGTTTTGAGTCAGGTGTAGTTCTTTTCGTTTCGTTTTAAAAAAATTCTCTTTGTTCTGCATAAGCTAATTCTACATGCTCCTCTCCTTCTTTTCTATGGCGTTGTGGTTGAGTTAGTGGTTGAGTTGATACACAAAAGAAAACTCCACGAATATGCGAAGCTTTCTTTTAATTCTAATGGGAATAGCCTTAATCTTTTTTCGTTCGTCTTTTACGCAGGTTAGAACAAAATCTTTGTTTAATTTATACGCCTTCTGCATTATGCACTTCCTCCAATTATATTAAGCTCGATCTCGTGCTGCAGAACGAAACATCATTAACAATACTTCTGAAACTGGCTTTTCCCGATTTTTTCTTTTTGCTTTCTTTACCGATTTCAACCAGTATACGTCTTTTTGATAGTTCATCCCATCCGGAACAAAAACTCCCACATGGTACGGAATTTCTTTTTTCACCTGTTCAAAGACTTCTTCCGGCATCACATAATAATTATAATCTCCAAGAAAATTATGCCCATTTGGGGAATGAAAATCTTCAACAGAAGATTTGACCTCGTAGCAGTAAACGTCTCCTTTTTCAATTCCCGATACAGAGTTATTGACTGGTACAAATTTCATAAAGTCTACCCGGATCCTATGGGTAGTTGCATTATCAAATGAAACTTCCCTGGCCCAGTAGATCCTTGGATCATTTTTTGGATTGATATGGTATAACAGCGATTTGGAAAGTAGTGCTGTTGTCTCTTTTCTGTTCATGGTTTTCCTCCTTTTTTGTAAGAAACGATTTGTTTTTTGATATATTTACCATATCATATTGGGGCGAATTTTCAAGAGCAAAAACGGGTGGATATACATCCACTCGCTATATAAATCGTACATACATTAATTTCCTTTCACCTTCAATACGATATCGTTGATCGGCTGACTATCATCATCTAAACCAGAGATAGTATTGGATGAAATTTTGAATCCAGAAGTTTTAAAATTGCTATCCTTTAGATTCGCTTTTGCAATTTTATAATCCCCATTAGGAAGAACAACAGGTAATACGCATCTGCCTTTTTTCAATGTAAATGTACTTATCCAACGCGCACCGTCATACATACTGATATATCCTTTTTTATTTGTTTTTAAATAGTCATTTTTATAATTTTTCAACATCTTTCCATCACTGGTCAGCATTTTGATTTTAAATGCTCCATCATCTTCTACAAGCTTATCATTCTTATTTTTTAAAATGATTCTTGTTGCTGACTGAATTGTTTGGTTGTTTTCAATTATATTTACTGTCCCCGTTTTATCAGAAGAAAGCTCATATCCATTATTTAAACGAATATATGTATATGGAATATCTTTGTTTCTTGTTACAATCAGCTCAAAAGGTTCAGTTTCAAATTCATCATCTATTTTTTTAATAATGTAAGTACCCTTTAAAAAATCATTCGATTGTAGCACTCCATTCTCATCAGACTCTAGAATTTGATAATCACTTTCTAAACCGTTTTCTTGTGCCAGTTCAATAGCTTTATCTATATTCTCATCAGCTTCTTCGTAAAAGCTTTTTTTCACACAACCATATTTAACATTATCTGGCATTACATTACCTTTATCATCCTCTTTGATTGAGGTGATTGTGAAACGAGAGTGCATCTCCGTAAGATTAATAGATAGATTTGTATCTACATCCTTTGTTTTATAGGTAAAGGTAAAATCCTTCTTCTTGATTTTCTCAAGTTTATTTCCTTTGTTGATTAATGTGTCGTTATTCTGTTTTATTGAATCAATGCCATATTTTGAATGAATGATAATCTTAAGCTTCGTGTCTTTATTGAAACTGAAAGAATCATCTCCACCATCGACTGGATAAGAAATATTATCTTCTGTTAAAATTTCAGCTGTTCCAAGTCCACCAGTTAATTCTATGTGCAATGAGGATGTATTCTCCTTGGCAACTAAATTGCAAGATAAACATGGTAATAAAATAACCAATGATAGACTTATATATAATAATTTTTTAAAACTCATCATGATCCTCCAATCTAAATAAATATTCATACTGCATATGAAACTAACATTTTTGATTTAGTCCCATATGCAATAGAAGGAAGGATTTTGTTCCCTCCTTTTAAGAATTAATCTTCGCTTTTGCGAATCTTGCGAACAGTTGCAATTGAAGCACCTAGTGCGATAACAACAATACCTAACATCATATACATCATGTCTTTGTTTTTAGCAGTACCTGTATCTACACTAGGCAGCAAGACATTTTGATACACAATTGAATAACGATGATTATCATCTACATGTACTTCCTTGTCATTCACAAATAATCCCTCATCTGTAAATTTAACTTTTACAACTTCATCAGATAATTTGTATCCTTGAGGAGCACTTGATTCTTTAATGTACGTTGTTCCATAACGAATCAAGAACTCGGCAGTTCCTGTTTCCTGATCGCCTGCAATTGTTTCAAGCTTTGAGCTTTCAGCACAGTTTTCCTGAGAATATGAAGTGAATTCAAATTTATTTGATTTGATGTTCTGACCTGTAACACTGTCTACTTTATTGACCAATATATGAGGCAATGCTGTGTGTTTTGGCTCTACAGTTACATCATACTGGAATAATTCATCTTCATCATCCCATGTTGGAATTCCAACAATGAATGGAGTAATTGTTTCAAAATCAGACAAATCTTCAACATAAACTAGATACACACCAACTGGAAGGTCTTTGCAAGTTGCTTTTCCTGCTTCGTCCGTTGTCATTTCATAGTCTGGAGTTTCAACCTTTTTTGCCATGTCTTTGGCTACCTTGTCGATCTCATCTGCTGTTTTAATCTCATTCAAGTCCAAATCCTTGTCTGCAAATGATTCTTTTAAGATGTATTTTCCTTTTTCGATGTCAGCGATCTGAACTACACCAAATTTTACATTTTCTTTGGAAAGGTATTTATCATATGGGTCTGTTAATTCAACTGAAATCGATCCTAGTCCATTATCAGGTACTTTAGTTAAATCTTCTTCTGGAAGAATTGTTACATCCCCAACTTCGGGGTTATCAGTGATATCTTTAGCCTGTAAATTTAAGCATGGTACTAATACCAGCATCAAGCTCAAGGCTAAACCGATTTTCTTTAATAACTTCATGACTTTAACTTTCTCTCCTTTCTCTTATTAAAAATAAATCTAAAAATCAACAAAAATACAATTAAAAATGGAAGTGCTGTAAATAACAGTTCTCGCCAGCTCATCATTTCTGGTTCAATGGCTTCTTTTTTCTTCTCACTATACGGAACTCGCTTACCAGTCAAAATCAATCTTTGCGTGTTGATTCCATATGGTGTACAAGTCAATAAAGTTGCAAGGTCCTTGCCTTCTTCTATTCCAAGAACATCAGGAGCTTCTTCTTTTTTTACAATTTCTATTTTATAGATTTGATAAGCTAGTGTTTTATTTCCTACATGAATGTAGAATAAATCATCTTTTTTCAACTCATCAAGTCTTGTAAATAATTTTGCGTTTGGAAGACCTCTATGACCCGTCAGAACAGTACGTGTATTTTCTCCACCGACTGGAAATGAAGAATTTTGTAAATGGCCAACACCATTTGATAGTACATCATCACTTGTTCCGTGATAAATTGGAAGATCAACGCCTATCTTTGGAATCTCAATTGAACCCATAATTCCATTATCCGAAAGGTTCAAAATATTTTCATAGCTTTCATCCGATAAAATAGCTGTATCGATATCTCCTACAGAAGCTCCCATTGTTTGGAAAAGCATATCATTATAATTGTGAGCCTTTTGAATCTGTTCATTGATTTTTGCTTTGTCCGTATGTTTTACTTTGCTCTCATAGGTTGAAATCATATTATTCTGCTGTATACCAGAATGAATACTTGAAACAAGCGGAACTGAACATAATCCTATGCCAATGATAACAAGGATACGTACTGTCCAGCTCGTTTCTTTAATCGCTTTAATAATCGACTTCAAAATTCAGCACCTCCAAAAATGGAAGGTGGCAGTACTGCCATCCTAACCATTTCATTTATTTTTTAATTAGTCTTTTTTATTTTTACGTTTTTTATCTAATGCCAACGCTCCAACAACTGTGATTGTACCTGCTCCAAGGCAGATTAATGTCAATGAAGAACCAGTGATTGGTAATTTAGTACCTACATAGTTTACTACAGTAATGTTAGCAGAACCATCTGTAACATCTGTTTTTAAGTTAGTGTCGCTTTCTTTGTAAGCACCGTTTAAGAATTCCTTAACATGAGCAGTTGCTTCTAATGTTTTTAAAGTCTTGTCAGTAGCACCTTCACCTGCGTTGTAGTTGTTACGTTCATCAGTGAATGTTGGTTTGATGTTTAATACGATTGGATCTTGTAATTCACGATAACCAGCTGGAGAATTCGTCTCTTTTAAGTAATATGTACCTTGATCTAAACCTAAGATAGTAAATACACCCTTAGCATCGGATGCCATTTCAACAGCATTGCCTGGTCTTGCACCACCAGTGTGGTCAGTACCTCCTAATGAATCACGGTTGATTACAACATATCCATTTGGAGAATCCTTAACATACACTTCATTTGTACAGTTTTCATCACTGTATAGACGGAATTTAGCATTCTTCAATAATTTGTTGTGGTCGTTAATCTTCAACCCATTGATTTTATAAGTGAAGCAAACAACTGTATCCCAAGGAGTTGTTCCTGTAGAACCATTTCCATCACTGTCTGGGTTGTTGCTATATTCAAGGCGAACAGCATTTTCAAATCCAGCACGACCAGTACGAGTCGATGCATTGTCATTCAATGTTGCATTATAGTTTAAACGAACAGATTGGCCATAAGTATTTTCGTTGTTGTTGTTCATTCCTTCTGGGAATTGTTTGTCAACGATAGCTTTTAAATCTGGAATTTCTGCATAGAATGTGTCTTCACCACTATTTTCAACTACTTTAAATTCATTACTCTTTAATGTATATGATTTCTTGTTGCTTGAAATTGTGATAGAAACAGAGTCTTTATTAAATGTCAATGCATTGTCCATCTTGTCATGGAAAATCATTTTATATGTTTGATATCCATTCATGTCTGGCACGTATGTATCGTGGTAATAAGGAACTGTCTGTCCGATTTCATAGTCCCCAATATCATTCCATCCTACATTGTTGTCATCTTCATTGATTTTCTTAATCAAAGTAGGATAATCGGATTTGATATTAACCTGAGCATTAGGATTTGCTGTATTTGTTAAAATCAATGAAGCAGCTGAATGTGTATCCTGTACAGCAGTAACTTCATCTGTTAAATAATAACCATATCCTAATCCACTGAACTTAACAGAACCATCAACTGCATTTACTGCTGTAACATTAACAGTATTTGGAGAAAGACCTTCCTTAACGAGTTCATCTCTTAAAGCTTCAACAAATTTACGATAATTGCTGTAACGGCCTTCTAATTTTTGATCTGCCTGAGCACCTTCCACTTTGTTAGTATTCAAAGTTTGAATATAGTCAATTACATCATATTCAGTAACTGAAGAGGCAGATTTGTTGAGTTTCTTACCAACAACAGTCTGTAAAGCTGTTTTGTAATCATTGTTCCATGTATAGTTGATTGATTCATTATCCACTGCGTTTTCAGCGTCAAACAATTTATAGACTTGGAATTTTTTACCAACCAAAGATTGTCCTGCATTTGGTGTAATGGTAATAGAAGCATTACCTTTACCAAAATCAGCAACTCCGTTTGGAGTCGCATAAGTTTGCGTTGCTTCAGCAGCATAGACTGGAGTCACTAATTGGGCAACACAAGTTGCTACAGGACTTAAAGTCATAGACAATGCAGTTAATCCTGCAAATACCACATTTTTAGTTTTCATTTTAATATCCCTCTTTCTTCATTATTTAGAAATCATTTTATCTTTTTTAGATTTATATAAAGCAAAAGCTATTACGGCAACACCTAATCCAATTAATAGGATCGTTCCATTTGAACCTGTTTCAGGCAATAACTGAGTTGTTTTGTTTGTAATATCTACTGCAACTACACGATTCTTTTTTGTTCCCTCAAGACGAATGTTGCCAGATGTTTTAGATGTGTTGTACTGTACATTGTCGATTGTAAAATCAAATGCGTTATTCTGTGGTGTAGCTTTTACGTATACAGAATGTACATATGCCTTTCCGTTTTCATCTACTGGAATTCTGTAGCCTTGAGGGGCTTTTGTTTCCTCGAAGTAGTATGTCTTTTCAACATCCAGATTTTTGAAAGTTAATACCCCTTTGTCATCAGAAGTCTGTGTATCCACTACATTCTTACAATCTGCATCGCTGTACAAAGTGAATTCCGCACCCTTTAAGGCTTTTCCATGTTCATTTGTTTTAGTGATCTTCAAATTGAAAGGATTTACCTTATCGCCAAATGTAGCATAGCCATCACCTGAATCTTTTGTACCATGTGTTACAAGACTGTTCGTTCCACTTGTAAATGTGATCTTGCCTGTACCAGAAGCGACATTGAATACAACCTCGTTTGGATTCAGCTGATATCCATCAGGAGATTTGATTTCCTTGATTTTGTGTGTACCCGAAGCCAAACCTGTGATTGTAATTTCACCACTGCCATTTGTTGTTAATTCTTTCGTTGAACCATTTGGCATAGTGTGAAGGAATACAGCGCCTGCAACTGGTGTAGAAGTTCCTGCCTGTACCTTCTTAATGTCGAACTTAATTACCTTTTCATTGACTTCAGGATAGTTATATGTTTCAACTTTCTCGTTACTACCAGATGTGGTGATTTTTCTTACAAATACTTCATTGTTGATAAAGTATCCTGTTGGAGCTTTTGTTTCCTGAACAGTAACAGTACCTACTGGTAAAGTTGGATCTCCGTTCCCATTAAAATAGAACTCATCGCCAGAAACTTTAGATTTATCATTTAAAAGACAATATCCATCTGAATCTGTCTTTAACACCCAAGTTCGAGCCGGTGTCTGACCGGATTTAGCAGGGTCGGAATCATACAATCCTTTATAGTACTTTACCGTAAATTCGGCATTTGCTAGACTGGCACTACCCTGTGGCTTATTCTTATTTGTTTCCTTATCCACTTTTCCAAGTAAAATACCGACTGGATCGGATTGTGGATAATCCACAAAATCATTCGATTCTTCGCCAATCCAAGTGTTCTTACCGGCTTCAATGACAACCTTCACAGCATTAGGATTTAAAGCATAACCTTTTGGAGCTTTTGTTTCCTTCACGTAATAAGTTCCCGCTTCCAATTCGATTTCATTTGACCAGTTTTTGTTCTTTTCAGTGTCGTCGTATTTACAAATCGTTAAAGTATTCACTTTATTTTTATCAGCTTTTGCATCGGCTTCTGTCTTATACACTCCATATTCAGCACCCTTCAATGAGTAACAAGGGTTGTTATCTGTGATTTCTGGATTTGCAGATTTCTTCATGATAGACAATTTACCTTTAGACTGTACCTTGAAAGCAAGTTCAAAAACAGTTCCAACGGTTTGAGGTGTTGAACCAGAAAACTGATGTAGGTTTGTTTCAAATCCAAATACAACATGTCTGTATCCATTAATTGTACTTGCATCTAACACACGTAATGTACAAGTAGGATAACGTAAAGCATAACGGCTACCTTCATCAATATTTCCTACAGAAGTTTTAATATGGTGACAGAAAGCCTGAATTGCACCATTGAATGCAACTGGATCTGAAATATCAGTTAAATAATATCCTCCATTCACCCATTGTCCATAACTGTTTCCATTGATATCACGCATCGTAAAATCAATAGTTTGTCCATTCATAGTAATAGACTGAGGAACCGCTAAAGCAGAGTCTGTGTAAGTACACTCTCCACCATCGCCATCATTCCAGTCAATTGTATTGTAGTAATATCCATCTGCTGTAGTTCTAGATTTGTTATATAGTTCCAATGGGCCGTCAATTGTCTGTACGTAGCTGTTATTACCAAATTTACCTACAACATCAATAGAGGAACCTACACTAAAAACATCTTTTGTGCCCTCTGCCAGATAAGCTAATACATTGAGACTTCCAACTTTAGCTGTACCCAAACCAACGCCAGCTGCTCTTCCCTTTGAATTTGAAATAACAATCTCTAGTGATTTTAAATTGGCACCCATATATGATAATGCCATATTTCCAGTTTTGGGATCATATGCACCATATTCCGACTCTAAAGGAACATCCGAACCGTTCACATATACTTTAACATTTTTTGGAATAATGTTACTTGCGGTTTTTTCAGAAGCAAGCTGGAAACGTGCTGTCATGAAAGGACGTAAACTGATTGAATCCCCTACAACACTGTCAATAGAACCTGTCTTATCAACAACTGTAGTTTTAACTTTAACATCATTTTCTACATCAGCAGGAACTAAAAACTGTACCTGTAAATCTGAAAAATCCTCTTTTGGATTGTTATCTGTTTTTGCTTCTTTAGCCACAGTTTTGAAAACATCTTTATCAATTTTTAAGATGTGAGTTTTCTTATCATAAGAAAAGCCTTCTGTTAACTGTTGACCATAATCATTTCCACGAGCCACATCATAATCGTATGGATAATTCTTCTTGGCTAAACCATTCACAAAAGGTGTGTCTGCCTGAATATAGTAAGCATCTCCATCTGTATATACTGTGCTTGGCTCCATTGTCTGCGTATAGATCGTATCCTTTGGATCTTTATCAATCAATGCAGAAGTGATTGTATCGTTTTCAGATACAGCACTTGGAATTGCATACAAGTATTTTGTATATACGGTTTTAGATGTATCTATATCCATCTTTGAAAGATCCACGTCAAATGTGCCATATTTATCTGCATCTTCAGATTCAGTTACTGCATCATTTGAAGTAAAAACAGATTCATTGGAACTTTTGTCCTGAGAAGAATCATCACTTTCAGTTTTGCTTGAATTGCTGTTTTCTTCTTTTTGCGTTTCATCTTGTTTGAACACTACGTTAAAAGAAGCATCAGCCGTCTTTGTTGTATACACAAAGCTGAAAGATTTTTTACCGCTCGTAAATCCTGAAATTGTGCTGTTATTCAAAGCTACATCATCAATAACCGCATTTTCATTGGATTTAGAGACAATTTTAATTTCTGTACCTTCTTCGTAGTCTGCATTGTAGATGTCACCATTCGACAATGATTTTGTGAAATCACCAGATGAAAGTGTGACTGTACCATCCCCAACAACACTCACTGAGAATCCCGCTGAATCAACAGTCTGAGTCGTTGCTTCTTCTGCGTATGCAGGAAGAGCAAGATTCAAGGATGTCAAAGCGGTTACGAAAAAGGCGAGAAACACATTCTTAAACTTTTTCATAAATTCAATCCTTTCTAAGGCAAACTGCCTTAATTCATTTATTTCCCCTTTATTTATTTCTATC
>OCHK01000511.1_pt1 | contig 39913 bp, 33 predicted proteins | sample 1538551 | NCBI WGS metagenome assembly OCHK01 (sample SAMN04571707, study PRJEB22368) | human gut metagenome | biome: human gut; material: stool | host: Homo sapiens | place: Luxembourg | collected 2012-08-31
CTTTCTGCGCAGGTTTATTCATTTCAAAATGAATATTCAAAGAAATATGCAGTATAAACCGAATGGCCGTCGGTCATTTTTTATCATTCTGCACCGTGCCGAGAGCCGGAAGATGCTCGCGCAGATATTTTCCCGTATACGACGCCGGGATTGCCGCGACCTCCTCGGGAGTGCCGCATGCAACGAGCGTTCCGCCGCCGTCTCCCCCCTCGGGACCGAGGTCGATCAGATAGTCGGCGGTCTTTATCACTTCCATATTGTGCTCGATCACAAGCACGGTGTTGCCCGCGTCTACGAAGCGCTGAAGCACCGTGAGCAGGCGCGAAACGTCTTCGGTGTGCAGTCCCGTGGTAGGCTCGTCAAGAATATACATCGTCTTGCCCGTGCCGCGGCGCGACAGCTCGGTCGCAAGCTTTACGCGCTGCGCCTCGCCGCCCGATATCGTCGTTGACGACTGCCCTATCTTGATATACCCAAGTCCCACGTCGCAGAGCGTCTGCAGCTTGCGGCGGATCTTCGGCAGCCCGTCAAAGAAGACAACGCCCTCCTCGGCGGTCATCTCAAGCACCTCGTATATATTCTTTCCTTTGTATTTTACCTCAAGCGTGTCGTGATTGTAGCGTTTGCCGTGGCAGACATCGCAGGTGACGTATACATCGGGCAGGAAGTGCATCTCTATGCGGCGGACGCCGTCTCCCTGGCACGCCTCGCATCTGCCGCCCTTGACGTTGAACGAGAACCGCCCTGCCTTGTAGCCGCGCACGTTTGCGTCGCGCGTCGAGGCAAAAAGGTCGCGTATGTCGTTGAAAAGCCCGGTGTAGGTCGCGGGGTTGGAGCGCGGCGTGCGCCCTATGGGGCTCTGGTCGATGTCTATCACCTTGTCAAGGAATTCTATACCGTCTATGCCGTCGCAGTTTCCGGGACGGCGTCGCGCACCGTTGAGCGCGGCGCTGAGCACGGGATTTATTATCCCGTTGACAAGCGAGGATTTGCCCGAGCCCGACACACCGGTGACGCACACAAAGCAGCCGAGCGGTATTTTTACATCAATATTTTTAAGATTATGCTCCCTTGCGCCGCGCACGGTGAGAAAATGCCCGTTGCCCTTGCGGCGCTCCTCCGGCACCGGAATGACTCTCCTGCCCGAAAGATATGCGCCCGTGAGCGAATTCGGATCGGCAGCGACCTCTGCGGGAGTGCCCGCGGCGACCACATTACCGCCGTGAATGCCCGCGCCGGGTCCGATATCCACGATATAATCCGATTTGCGCATCATATCCTCGTCATGCTCGACGACGATAACGGTATTCCCGAGGTCGCGCAGCTGCTTGAGAGTGGATATAAGCAGATCGTTGTCGCGCTGGTGCAGCCCTATGCTCGGCTCGTCAAGCACATAAAGCACGCCGACGAGCGACGACCCTATCTGTGTTGCCAGTCTTATGCGCTGCGCCTCGCCGCCCGAGAGCGTCCCCGCACGACGCGAAAGCGTCAGATACCCGAGCCCGACGCTTTGCAGGAATGTCAGGCGCGAACGTATCTCCTTGAGCACTTCCTTTACTATCTTCATCTCGGTCTCGGTCAGCTCGAGCGCGGTGTTTGAAACATATTCAAGCGCGCGATCCACCGAAAGATCGCAGAATTCGTCGATGGCAAGACCGCCGACGGTCACGGCAAGCGACATCGGATTGAGCCTGCGCCCGTGGCAGGTCGCGCACGGTATCTCCTCAATGAATTGCTCGTAATATTCGGCGCTCATACCGTATTCCATGCGCTGCTCTATCATCGGGATTATCCCGTCAAATGTCGCAGCCTTGCGGTGCGCCTCGTGTCCGAAATAGCGCGTCACATCGTATTTTTCGGTCCCCGAGCCGTAAAGCAGCACCCGGAGCTGTTCATCGGTCAGTTTTTCTATCGGAGTATCGAGCGTAAAACCGTATTTTTCGGCAACGGCGGCAAAAAGCGGACCGTTCCAGCTCTCCTCCTCAAGCGTTTTGAAGCCGTTCACCGCGATCGCGCCGCCCGAGAGCGACAGCGAGCGGTCGGGGATCACGCGGTCGACCGACACGCGGCGGGTAACGCCGAGACCGGCGCAGTCGGGGCAGGCTCCCGCGGGATTGTTGAACGAGAACATGCGCGGCTCAAGCTCGCCGAAGGATATCCCGTGCTCCTCGCAGGCATATGTCTGCGAAAACTCAAGCTCGCGCGGCTCCTCGCCGTCCCCGCGCGGCACGGTGACTATCAGAAGCCGTTTTTCGGCAAGCGCCAGCGCAGTCTCCACCGAATCCGAAAGGCGGGAACGTATATCGCCGCGCATCACAAGACGGTCAACGACCACCTCGATGCTGTGGCGCAGGTTTTTATCGAGCGTTATCTCCTCGTCAAGATCGTACATACTGCCGTCAACGCGCACGCGGGTATAGCCCGATTTTCGCGCGTCGGCAAGCACCTTTTCGTGCATTCCTTTTTTGGCGCGCACGACGGGTGCCAGCACGAGAAAGCGCTCACCCTCCGGCAGAGTCATTATCTTGTCGATTATCTGATCGACCGTCTGCCGCGATATGACCTTGCCGCAGACCGGGCAGTGTGTCACACCCACGCGGGCGTAAAGCAGACGGAGATAGTCGTATATTTCTGTCACCGTGCCGACAGTTGAGCGCGGGTTTTTTGAGGTGGTCTTCTGGTCTATCGAGATCGCGGGGGAAAGCCCCTCGATGGAATCTATGTCCGGCTTGTCGAGCTGACCGAGGAACTGCCTTGCATACGACGACAGCGACTCAACGAACCGACGGTGTCCCTCGGCGTATATCGTGTCAAATGCAAGCGACGATTTTCCCGATCCCGAAAGCCCCGTAAACACCACCAGCTTGTCGCGCGGTATGGTAAGGTCGATATTTTTGAGGTTGTGGACGCGCGCGCCCTTTATTTTAATGAAATCCGGCATTTTAAAAGTACCTCTTACTTCGTTTCTCTTATTTCGCGGATGCGGTCGCGCAGGAAGGCGGCAAGCTCAAAGTCAAGGCTGCGCGCGGCTTCCTTCATCTGCTTCGTCATGCGCTCGATCGTCGCCTCACGCTCGGACTTCGACATTTTCTTTGCCTCGGCACGGCTGCGCTTTGCGCTGCTTGCGGCATTGGCGCCTTCATCGCGCGCGGCAATGTCGATGACGTCGCGTATCCCCTTTATGACGGTGTGCGGCGTGATGCCGTGCGCCTCGTTGTATGCCTTCTGTATGCTGCGGCGGCGGTTCGTTTCGGATATCGCGCGCTCCATCGAGCCCGTCACGGTATCGGCGTACATTATGACCTTTCCGTTTTCGTTTCGTGCCGCACGGCCTATGGTCTGAATGAGCGAACGCTCGGCGCGCAGGAAGCCCTCTTTATCCGCGTCGAGAATTACGACGAGCGACACCTCCGGCAGGTCTAGCCCCTCGCGCAGAAGGTTGATGCCGACCAGCACGTCGAACACGCCGAGACGCAGGTCACGTATCAGCTCCATGCGCTCTATCGTCTCTACATTGTAGTGTATATACCTTACCTTCACGCCGTTGTCGGAGAGATACCCGGTAAGGTCCTCTGCCATCTTACGCGTGAGCGTCGTCACGAGCACGCGCTCGCCGCGCGCCGTGCGCGCGCGTATCTCGCCGAGCATATCATCTACCTGCCCCTCTATCGGGCGCACCTCTACCTCGGGATCGAGCAGCCCCGTCGGTCTTATTATCTGTTCGGCAGTGGATTCGGAATGCTCAAGCTCATAATCCCCGGGCGTCGCACTGACAAACACGACCTGATTCAGCTTATCCTCGAATTCCTCAAAGAAAAGCGGGCGGTTGTCGTATGCCGACGGCAGGCGGAAGCCGTATTCGACAAGATTTTTCTTTCTCGCAGAGTCACCGCCGCTCATGCCGCGCACCTGCGGCACCGTCACGTGCGATTCGTCGATGAACATAAGATAATCCTTCGGAAAGTAATCGAGCAGGGTGTAGGGCGTCGAACCCGGCTCGCGTCCCGAAAGCACGCGCGAATAGTTTTCGACTCCCGAGCAGAAGCCGACCTCGCGCAGCATTTCAAGATCGTATTTTGTGCGTTCGGTTATCCTCTGCGCCTCAATCAGCTTGCCCTCGGCGGTAAAGAATGCCGCGCGCTCCTTCATTTCGGCTTCTATCTCCGCAAGCGCCGCCTCGCGCTTGTCGTCCGACACGGCGTAGTGTGTTGCGGGATATACCGCAGCATACGAAAGGCGGCGCAAAAGCTCGCCCGTAACGACGTTTATCTCGCTCACGCGGTCTATCTCGTCGCCGAAAAACTCAACGCGCAGCGCCTTGTCGCCCGACGACGCCGGGATGATGTCTACCGTATCGCCGCGCACGCGAAAGCTGTCACGCACAAGGTTCATATCGTTGCGCGTATAGCTGACCGCAGTCAGCTTTGAGAGCAGCTCCCCGCGGCTCATGGGCATACCGGGACGCAGCGCGATAACAAGATCGCGGTATTCGCCGGGGTCGCCGAGCGAATATATACATGAAACGCTCGCAACGATTATCACGTCGCGCCGCTCGAAAAGCGCCGATGTCGCGCTGTGGCGCAGGCGGTCGATCTCATCGTTTATGAGCGCGTCCTTTTCGATATACATATCCTTGCCGGGGATATACGCCTCCGGCTGATAGTAGTCGTAGTACGAAACGAAATATTCAACGGCGCTGTCGGGAAAGAACTCGCGCATCTCGGAGCACACCTGTGCCGCAAGCGTTTTGTTGGGCTCGAGTATCAGCGTGGGTCTGCCGCACCGCGCGATGACGTTCGCCATGGTAAAGGTCTTGCCCGAACCGGTAACGCCGATCAGTGTCTGCATCTTCCTGCCGCTGAGAACTCCCGCAGTAAGAGAGGCGATCGCCTCGGGCTGATCTCCCGTCGGAGTATATTCGCTTTTCAGAACAAAATCGCTCATTTCAACACCCTCCGCGCCGTTTTGATTCCTTTATCGGAACTCAGCGCCGATATTATAGCACACAACCGTATATGTGTCAAGACTTTATTTTCATATTCGGAATTTTGGAAGCTGCGCAAGCAATGTGCACATCAAAAAACGCTAAAAACCGCATTTATCATGTGCATATATACAAAATCAAATTATTCCCGAAAAAATGAAGGAAAAGCGCCCCGAGTACCGTATTATACAGTAGATCGCGGCGCACGGCAGTATCCCTATATCTGCCCGCGCCTTTTATGCCCGGACCGCGATACCTTCTTTTCCTTCTTTCCCCTTACGATATCACGGAGCGGCACAGAACTGCCGGGGCTGTCACGCATTGGCGCGACAGCCCCGGTCTTGTTTTATATCTCCGCAGTCACGTTCACTTTCCGATATACTGCTTCAGCGCACGGGCAAGCTGATCGGGGCATGACGTCTGCTTCATACCGCAGCGGATGCCCTCGAGGCGGGATATCGCCTCTTCGACCCTCATTCCGCGCACGAGCGCGCAAACGCCCTGCGTGTTGCCGGAGCAGCCGCCCACAAATTTTGCGTCGGTTATCGTTCCGTTTTCGGGGTCTATGTCTATTATGATCTCGCGTGAGCAGGTCCCGTGCGTTTTGTATTCAATATGTTCCATGAGTGGTTCTCCTGTTTTTTTGTTTTTCAGATCATGCCGAGCAGGCGGTAGCTGTCGGCAAGGAACGCTTCAAGCTCGCTGGCGCTCAGTTTTTTCTGTGCCAGCAGCGCAAGGCGGTAAATGTAGGAGGCATATGCCTCGGTCTTTGCCTCATCCTTATCGGCGGCGTTCATAAGCTCGCCGAGTCTTGCGTATGCATGCGAGGCGGGGTTGAGCGTGAGGGTGTAGTCCACAGGGAATTCCGGAACGTTCTCTCCCGGAGCGGCGTACATCTTCATCATATCCTCAAAGCGGCGTGATTCCTCGCTTACGGTAAGCAGCGCGGGGATCTCGGCATTTTTGAGCTGTTCGGTCTTTACCGCCATCTTTTCGTTGCCCGAGACCTTGCGGAAGAGCACTGTCATGGGATCGTCGTCGGCAAGCTTGCCGTCGCCCTCTGTCTTTTCGGCTTTCAGCGCATCGTCGATGCCCGCATCGACACGAATGAACTTTACATCCCCGCGATACTGCTCGACAGACGCCATAAACTGCGTGTCGAGCGCCAGATCGTACACGGCAACGTCAATACCGCCGGAGCGGAACATTGAAATGTACTGTGCCTGAAGCGCCGTATCGGAGGCGTAATAGATCTTGCCCTCGTGCTTTTCCTTTGCCTTTTCAAGATACTCGGCAAACGTGAGCGGCGCGCCCTCGGTGAGACGGATGAGCAGCGAATCCTTTACACGGTCAAAGAACTTGCGGTCACGCAGGCAGGCGTATTCTACGAAGATACGGATATCGGGATAGACCTTTTCGTACTTTTCCCTCTCGCTGCCCGCCATCGAGCAGAGCTTGTCCGCCACCTTCTTGACAATGTGAGCGGAGACCTTTCTTACATATGCGTTGTCCTGGAGATAGCTGCGCGAAACGTTCAGCGGCAGCTCGGGGCAGTCGATGGCGCCGCGGAGCATGAGTAGGTATTCGGGAATAACTTCCTTTATATTGTCAGCCACGAAGACCTGATTGTAATACAGCTTTACCTGCCCCTCAAGGTTCTGATATTCGCTGTTCAGTTTGGGGAAGAACAGGATACCCTTGAAATTCAGCGGATAATCGGCGTTGATGTGGACCCAGAAAAGCGGATCGTTTGCGTCAAGGAAAAGCTTGTGATAGAATTCGATATACTGCTCGGGCGTGATCTCCGAGGGCTTTTTTGCCCAGAGCGGCACTGTGTCGTTTATGGGCTTGTCGTCATGGCCGCCCTCGCAGTTGCAAGCCTCGCCCTCGGCGTGCTCGTGCTCGTGCTCGACACCGTCGTCGAAATAGATCGGCACGGGCATGAACGAGCAATAGCGGTCAAGCACCGTGCGCAGCCGCGATGCCTCGAGGTATTCCTTTTCGTCCTCGGCTATGTGCATTATGACCTCGGTGCCGCGCGTTTCGCGGTCGCCCTCGGATATCTCGTATTCACCCGCTTCGTTGCAGCTCCAGTGGACGGCAGGTCCGCCGGTATAGGAGAGCGTGTTGACCTCTACCGTGTCGCTGACCATGAACGCGGAGTAAAAGCCGAGACCGAAGTGACCGATGATACCGTTTGAATTGTCGCCGTTTTCGTATTTTGCTACAAAATCAAGCGCGCCCGAAAGAGCGATGGAGCAAATATACTTTTCAAGCTCCTCGCGGGTCATGCCGATACCGTTGTCTTCGACCGTGATCGTTCCCGCGTCCTTGTCGAGCTTTACGTTTATGCGCCAGTCGGTCTCGCCGACCTCGGCGTGCCCGAGGGACTCGAGACGCTTCAGCTTAGTTACGGCGTCGGAGGCGTTCGACACTATCTCGCGGACGAATATATCCTTATCAGAATAGAGCCACTTTTTGATTATCGGAAATATATGCTGTGTTTCGACGGATATGCCGCCTGTTTTCTTTTCTTTTGTTTCTTCAGACATAAAAACATCCCCTTTTGAGAAGTTACATTATTACGAATATTATTATACAGCTCTTTTGTGAAATAATATATACGCGTGTGTTATCATTTTGTGTAAAATCCTGCGTATAAATTCGGACATATCCTTGACATTGCGGCGGATGAACTGTATAATACGGACAGGCAATGAAAGCGGAAAGGAGAGCGGAGCCGTGGAGCTTTTAAAGGGACGCCCGATGGCATATGCGGGCATCGCCGCCCTGACAGCGGCGGCGATCGGTTGGTATTTCAACGGCACGGTCAAGCTCTGCCTTGCAGCAGCCGCGCTCGTGTCTCTCGCCGTATGGTCGATACTGCGTATCGCACGCGTAGCAAGCGGCAGGATCGCGTCGCGCGGCATTCTCGCATCCGCCGCCGCACTTCTTGTGCTTCTCGGCGCATTTCGCTTCTACGATATAAAATATCTCGGCGCGCAGGAGCTTTGCGGCAGTGAGCACGAATTTGCCGTGCGCATTCTCGGTCGTCGCGACGGAGGCTACGGCAGCGGATTCGACATACGCATAACAGAGGCAGACGGCACGGCAATGTCGGTGCGTGCGCGGCTGACAGTCGAGGGCACCGCCGATTTCCGCGCGGGCAACACGGTACGTCTGCGCTGCACGCCGGTACCGTTTGAAAAAACGCCGTCATATGACGGCGAAAGAGCCGCCCTCGCCGACGGGATACTGCTTGAACTCACCGCGGACGAGGATGTCGCATACGTGATGACCGACACATCGGAAGCCGGTGGGCTTCTCGGTTTTTTCTCGCGCCTCGGCTCAGACCTTTCCTTCCGGCTGCGCGAGGCTGTCGGAGGCGACGAGGGTGCGCTCGCCGCGGCGATGCTGCTCGGCGACAGGAGCGGGCTCCCCGATGCGGCTGCACGTGATTTTTCGCGTGCGGGAGTCTCGCATCTCCTTGCGCTGAGCGGACTGCACCTTTCTGCGGTTGCCGGCGCCGTTGGTTGGCTGCTGACAAAGCTGCGGCTGCCGAAGCTTGCAAAAACGCCGCTCATGTCGGTCTTTCTGCTGCTTTATCTCGCGGTGGTGGGCTTTCCGCTTTCGGCGGTAAGAGCGGCTATTATGCTTTTCGCAGTTTTTGCCGCATATTATTCGGGAGCCGACGGCGACGGAGTGAGCTCGGTGTTTCTTGCCTCCGCGATCATTCTCACGGTGTCGCCCGCCGCCGTTGCCGATATCGGCTTTATGCTCTCCTTCTCAGCCACGCTCGGCATCACGGTCTTTCTGCCGGCATACAACAGGCGCAAGGCAAAAGTCTCACGTGATGCGGGACATATGCGCCGACGGATATCGTCAACGTTCGGAAAGGCAGGCGCGCTCCTTCTGACGGGGCTTGCTGCAAACTGCTTTACCGCAATAATAATATGGCGTGTGTTCGGCAGCATCTCTCTTGCCGCGCCGCTCACAAATCTTTTCCTCACCCCGCTTGCGGGACCGCTCCTTGCACTTTCCGCCGCAGCTCTGCTGCTTGACGGCATTCCTTTCTTCGGCAGCGCGTCGGCTCTCGGCGCACGCCTTGCGGCGCGGGTAATACTGCGCTCATGCGAGCGCGTGTCCGACATACACGGAGCCGTGCTGCCGCTCGGGCTCGAGTTTACGCCATATATCCTCGCATCGGCAGCCGTGCTCACGCTCGTGCTGCTGATAATAAAGCTGAAGCACCCGGCGGTATGCTTTGTGCCTGCCGCTGCGGCGGTCGCCGCGTTCGCAGTCTGTTTTGCCGCGTCGGGAACATTCGACCGCACGGGCAGCGTTTCGGTCGGCTGCGTCAGCCGCGGCGGTAACGAAGCGATCTATGTCTCGTCCTGCGGCGGCTGTGCGGTGATCGACGTCGGCAGCGGCTCATACGGCGTGCTGCACGATGCGGTGAGCGCTGCCAAAGCCGCCGGTGCGACAGAAACCGAAGCGCTCGTGCTGACGCATTACCATCAGCGCCACACCGCAAGCGTTGCGCGGCTGTGCGGGCGCGAAAAGGTGCGGCGGGTATGGCTCCCCTACCCTCAAAACTCCGAGGAAGCCGGCATAATGTCGCGCATATACGAAGCTGCCGCCGCCGCGGGCGCCGAATGCTCGGTATATATGCCGGGCGAGGCTCTCGTGTGCTTCGGTGACGTCGCAATAGCCTCATCAGGTCCCGCCGCTCTCGGGCGCTCGACACATCCCGTCATAAGACTGACCGTCGATGCGGGAGAGCGCGGCGGGCGGACCGAATATATCGGCGCGTCGGCATGGGAGGTCCCCTCCTGCTCCGGCGCGGCAGACGCCGACACCGTGATATACGGCGCGCACGGACCGAAAATAAAAAGCCTTTGCGCCGTCCCCGTCTCCGACCGTACCGGAGAGATCGTTTTCTGCTCGCATGACGCGGCATATGCCGCAGTCGGCGGCGCGGGTAAGGCGATGCTCGAACGCACCGAGGCGACAAAATTCACACTCATGCCCGAGTTATGGAAAAATGACCCGTGATGTGTGATGCTTTTTAACAAAGCGCGCGCAGATAAGTCTCCCAAATACGCGAAAATGCCGAAATTCGCCGTAATGTGTTGACAGGGCGATATTTATCTGATATAATAAGCGCGTACCTGATCGGTAACGGTCAGACAACTGTTTTGCTTATATATCCTCTGAAATAAGGTCAGAAAGTCTCTACCGGATCACCGTAAACGATCCGACTATAAGAAAAACATTTATATATCCCAAGTGCCCTGAAGTACTTGGGCGGCAGGTGTTTTTCTTCGGTATTTACGGGACGGAGTGCGGATAGCGGATATATGAGCGGCAGAGCCGCTCTTTTTCTTTTTCACGGTTTCGACGCGCCACGGCGCGTTGCAAATAAATTATTTAATTTATTTTTGGAGGAATCACTATGATCCGCAAGTCTTTATCGGTACTGCTTGCTCTCGTTATGCTTCTCGGCGCCGCTGTTTCTTTCAGCGCCTGCTCCGACGGCAGCAAAGACAAAGGAATGACCGACCCCGTCCTTCCCGCTCCCGAGCTGAAGGTCGACTTCACCGTTCCGGACGATTTCAAGATCGGCTTCATCTTCCTGCACGATGAAAACTCCACCTACGACAAGAACTTCATTGACGCCGCTCTCTCCGTCAAGAAGGCAATGAACCTCAAGGACGAACAGGTCGTAATGAAGACCAACGTTCCCGAAAGCGATGTCTGCTACACCACCGCAGTCGAGCTTGCCAAGAGCGGCTGCAAGGTCATCTTCGCCGACTCCTTCGGTCACGAGTCCTACATGCTCCGCGCCGCAAAGGAATATCCCGATGTTCAGTTCTGCCATGCGACCGGCACACTTGCCCACACCGAAAAGCTTGCCAACTATCACAACGCATTCGCTTCCATTTATGAAGGCAGATACCTCGCCGGTATCGCCGCAGGTCTCAAGCTCAACGAGATGATCGAATCCGGCAAGATCACCGCCGACAAGGCTGTTATGGGTTACGTCGGTGCGTTCACCTACGCCGAAGTTATCTCCGGTCTTACCTCCTTCTACCTCGGCGCAAAGTCCGTTTGCCCCTCCGTCACCATGAAGGTCCAGTACACCGGCTCATGGTATGATGTCGGCAAGGAGCAGGAAGCTGCCAACGCTCTCATCAGCAAGGGCTGCGTCCTTATCAGCCAGCACGCCGACTCCATGGGCGCTCCCGGTGCCTGCGAGTCCAAGGGCGTTCCGAACGTTTCCTACAACGGCAGCACCTTTGATGCCTGCCCCGAGACCTTCATCATCTCCTCCGCTATCAACTGGGCTCCCTACATGCTCCTTATCTCCAAGGCTGTCTGCACCAAGACCGCGATCCCCGCTGACTGGTGCGGCGGTATCCCCGAGGGCTCTGTCGTTCTCACCGGTCTCAACCAGAACGCCGCTGCCAAGGGCACCAAGGAAGCTCTCGACAAAGCCATTGCCGAGCTCAAGGCGGGCACCCTCCACGTCTTCGATGTGACCAAGGACAACTACATCACCGTTGACGGCAAGAAGCTCACCAGCTACATGGCTGACGTTGACACAGACGAGAAGTTCACTGCCGATACCGAAGTCATCAAGGACGGCTACTTTGCAGAGTCCGCCGAAGGATTCCGCTCCGCTCCTTACTTCAACATCAAGATCGACGGCATCGAGTATCTGAACGAACAGTACTGATAAATTTGCCGCTTTATCAAGGCGGGGGCATCCCCGCCTTGATACTGTTTTTTATCAAGCTCCGAGGTTATCTTCAAAAGCATACCTTCCGCTGTGCAAGATATGTTTTTGAACTCAACTTCTGAGAAATAACCGGAGGTTTCCAGTGGAAAGAACAGAAGCAATACGGCTTGTCGGCGTCACAAAGACATTCGGCAGCATCGTAGCCAACAAAGATGTTAACATGACAGTCTACCGCGGCGAGATCCTTGCCATACTCGGCGAGAACGGCAGCGGCAAGACCACACTCATGAATATGATCGCGGGTATATATTATCCGGATGAAGGTCAGATATTCATTGACGGCAAGGAGGTCGTTATAAGCTCCCCCAACGATGCCTTTGCGCACGGCATAGGCATGATACATCAGCATTTCAAGCTCGTTGATGTGTTTACGGCAACGGAGAATATCGTTCTCGGCTATAACGACGGCGAGAAATACGACATAAAGCGCGCCAAGGAAAAGGTAAAAGCCATTTCCGAAAAATACGGCTTTGTCATCGACCCGGATAAGAAGATATATCAGATGTCCGTCTCCGAAAAGCAGACCGTTGAGATCGTCAAGGTGCTCTACCGCGGAGCCGACATTCTGATCCTCGACGAGCCGACCGCCGTTCTCACACCTCAGGAGACCGAGCACCTCTTCAGCGTGCTGCGCAAGATGCGTGCCGACGGCAAGTCGATAATCATCATCACGCACAAGATGCACGAGGTGCTTTCGATATCCGACCGCGTTGCCGTGCTGCGCCGCGGCGAATACATCGCCTCCGTCGAAACGGCAAAAACAAACGAAAACGAGCTGACCGAGCTTATGGTCGGCGAAAAGATATCGCTCAATATCGGGCGCAGCGAACCCAAGGACCCCAGCCCGCGGCTTGAGGTGCGTCACATCAATGCACGCGACCGTGACGGAGTGAGCATACTCTCGGACATCTCATTTACCGCGCGCTCCGGTGAGATACTCGGTATTGCCGGCATCGCAGGCAGCGGGCAGCGCGAGCTTCTTGAGTCGATAGCGGGGCTGCAGCCGCTTCAGGACGGCGAGATCATCTATCACGATCCGCGCTCGGGCAAGGATATCGATCTGCGCGACAGAACGCCGATGCAGATACGCGACCTCGGTGTGCGGCTTTCGTTCGTCCCCGAGGACAGACTCGGCATGGGTCTTGTCGGGAACATGGACATCATCGACAACATGATGCTGCGCAGCTACCAGAAGGGCAAATCGTTCTTCCTCAACCGCACGGAGCCGAGCACACTTGCAGACGAAATAATCAAAAGCCTCAAGGTCGTAACTCCCGGCGCCACAACACCCGTCCGCCGTCTATCGGGCGGAAATGTGCAGAAGGTGCTGGTCGGACGCGAGATCGCATCGTCACCCACGGTGCTCATGGCAGCCTACCCCGTCCGCGGGCTCGATATCAACTCTTCCTATATGATATATAATCTTCTGAACGCCCAGAAGGAAAACGGCGCCGCCGTTATCTTTGTCGGAGAGGACCTTGACGTTCTTCTCGAGCTGTGCGACAGAATAATGGTCATCAACGCCGGCAGGATCACCGGCATACTTGACGGACGCACAGCTAAAAAGGAAGAAGTCGGCGTTCTCATGACGAAATCGGAGGTGTCTGCCCAATGAATAAAAACGAAAAAACAGGCGTCGCCGCAGTCGGCGCCGGCGCAAAAGCCCACACAAAGGAGCATGAACCGCGTTTTCACCTTGTAAAGCGCTCTCAGCTTGCATGGTACCGGGCATGGGGCATCCGTGCCGCGGCGATCCTCGCTTCTCTTCTCTTCTGCGCACTCATCGTCATAGCCCTCACGGGCGACGACCCACTCGCCATATTCGTGACCATGATAAAGGGCGCGTTCGGCAAGGACTTCATCTGGAGCACTGCGCAGAACGTCGCAATGCTGCTCTGCATCTCGGTCGCCGTCACGCCGGCGTTCAAAATGAAGTTCTGGAACACCGGAGCCGAGGGACAGGTGCTCATCAGCGCCCTTGTCACGGCAATGTGTATGCTCTACATAGGCAAGTCGGTCCCCACATGGCTCCTGTTCGTGATAATGATCGCCGCAAGCATTCTCGCCGGCATCATCTGGGCGGTCATTCCCGCAGTGTTCAAGGCATTCTGGAACACCAACGAAACGCTCTTCACCCTGATGATGAACTACGTTGCCATTCAGCTCGTCGAATACTTCCTCAAGGTGGCAGACAAGAGCGGTTCGAACACCGTCGGTCCCACGCTGCTGACAGAGGGGTGGTTCCCCTCTCTGTTCGGTGAGCAGTATATGCTGAACATCATCATCGTCGCCGTTGTAACGGTACTTGTTTATATCTACCTCAAATACAGCAAGCACGGCTATGAGATCGCCGTTGTCGGCGAAAGCGAAAACACCGCGCGCTACATCGGCATCAACGTCAAAAAGGTGATAATCCGCACAATGGTAGTCTCGGGCGCCATCTGCGGAATAGCCGGCCTGCTTCTCGTCGCGGGCAGCTCGCACTCCATCGACTCCAACCTCGTCCGCGGCAGAGGCTTTACCGCGATCATGGTATCCTGGCTCGCAAAGTTCGACCCGCTCGCTATGGTGTTCTCGTCGCTCCTTTTGGTGTTCATGGAGAGAGGCGCCTCCGAGGTCACGGCAAAGTTCATGCTCAACTCGTCGCTCTCTGATATACTCACCGGTATAATCCTCTTCTTCATCATCGGCTGCGAGTTCTTCATTCAGTACAAAGTGGTGCTCAATCATAAAAACAAAGCGGCAACCGGAACGGAGGGCAAACAATGAACAACGCGCTTATTCAGTTCTTACAGAGCTCAATACTTCTCGGCACACCGCTCCTGTTCGGATCGGTCGGAGAAATACTTACCGAAAAATCCGGCAACCTTAACCTCGGCATCCCCGGGATAATGTATGTCGGCGGCATATCCGGCGTCGTCGGCGGGTTCCTTTATCAGCAGGCGGCAGGCGGCAAAGTCAATGCGGTGCTTGCCATCCTTATCCCGCTCCTCTCGGCACTTGCCGGATCGCTCCTCGCCTCACTCATCTACTGCTTCCTCACCGTTACGCTCCGCGCCAATCAGAATGTTGCGGGCCTTGCACTCACGACATTCGGCGTCGGCTGCGGCAACTTCTTCGGCGGCTCGCTCATCAAGGTCCTTAAGAGCGACGCACCCTTCATCGCTCTTACGAAAATAGCTAAGGCATTCAAAACCACACTCCCCTTTGCGGACAAATGCGGCGTGTTCGGCGAGCTCTTCCTCTCATACGGCTTTATGGTGTACCTTGCCGTTGCGATAGCCATAGTGTGCAGCCGTATACTCAAAAAGACCCGTGTGGGACTTCAGCTCCGCGCCGTCGGCGAAAACCCCGCGACCGCAGATGCCGCCGGCATAAACGTTACCAAATATAAATACTTCGCCACCTGCATCGGCGGAATGATCGCAGGACTCGGCGGGCTCTACTTCGTGCTCGACTATCAGAACGGCATTTGGTCGAACGGTGCGTTCGGCGACCGCGGCTGGCTTGCCATCGCCCTCGTCATCTTCGCAACGTGGAAGCCCAACCTTGCCATCATCGGCTCCTACCTTTTCGGAGCGCTTTACGTGCTCTACAATTATGTCGACGTCTTCTTCAAGGTCAAGGTCAATATGCAGATGATACCGATACTTCAGATGCTCCCGTACATCGTGACCATAATCGTGCTCGTCGTGGTCAGCATCCGCAAAAAGCGCGAGAATCAGCCGCCCGCAGCCCTCGGAGCCTCTTATTTCAGAGAGGATCGCTGAACTGCCCGGCAGTACGACAATTTCAAACCGATAAAGCCGCTGTCCCCGTGCCGATATGACATGGAGACAGCGGTTTTGCAGCACAAAACGGAATAAAAAAGCAATAAAGGTATTGCGCAAAACATAATTCCGTGGTATAATATCAGTGTCGTGTTTCCGTAGCTCAGCCGGATAGAGCGATCGCCTCCTAAGGTGGTGTTCAATCGCTTGCCTTTGCAAAAAAGGCAAGCGATAATATAGATAAAATTGAATATATGTCTCTGTACCTCAGCAGGATAGAGGGTCCGCCTCCTAAGCGGCAGTTCGTTCGAATCCTGCGAAGGCTCAAAACTGAATAATTCCTGCATACGTTTCCGTAGCTCAGCTGGATAGAGCGATCGCCTCCTAAGCGATAGGTCGGGTGTTCGAATCACCTCGGGAACGCCAAAACCCTTGCCGTAAGCCGTTTTTTGATGGTTTACGGCATTGTTTTTTCTCTCACGCTCGTCAAATTGGAAGGAATCGAACGATCCGAAATTTTTGACGGGCTTGTTTTTATGCGCTTGTCGGTGCATATTCTGCTAATTGGATTCGAACGGTTTCTAAAAGTTTGCTAATCAAAATCGCTTGTCTGCTAATTTGATTTTTCGGTCTTTGCTGCCGTGCCCTGCGCGGCGATGAGTGCCGCAAGCGCACTTGCGAGTTCGGGAGACTTCTGAAGCTGCTCCACAAGGCTTGCCAAATCCAGCGTTGCCGGCGCCGGTTCTTTCGGTTCTGCCGGAGGATGGACGTCGTGCAGGTCGGGATTGGAATAAAACGCTGTTTCAAACTTCTGCGCGTTGACCTTTCGATCCTCGTCAAGGATATGCGCGTACACGCTTGTGATCATGTCGATCTCCGCGTGTCCTGTGTCGCCCTGTGTGGCTTTCAGGTCGCCGTGGTTGAGTTTCAGCTTGTAAGTCGTACTGGAATGACGGAGAGAGTGGAAAACCACTTTCGGCAGTCCTGCGTCCTCTCGCAGCTTTGCAAACTCTTTGAGGATCACACGGTCCTCGCAAGGCCGCCCGTTCGGGAGCGAGATCACAAGATTGTAGTCCTGATATTCGTCACCGAGAAAGTTCCGTATCTCGTCCTGCGCCTTCTTCCATTCGCAGAGGATATAGGCAAGCGTTTTCGGTAACCACACCTTGCGGATGCTCGAATCGGTTTTCGGCTTTTTCAGAATGATACGGGTGCTTGTGTTCGGCAGAAGCGGCGTGAAGATATGGTAGATATCCTTTTCGCCCAATGTCTCGATTGCCCGTTTGGAGGCGCGCGTCAGTTCCTTGTCGATATAGACATAGGCGTTGTCTGCGGCGATCTCGTCCTCGGAAATATGTACGTTGTCCCAGGTCAGCCCCAAAATCTCACCCATACGGAGCGAGCAGGCGAATGAAAGATTCATTGCCACATAGAGCTTGCTGTCGGTACACTTGTCAAGAGCCGTTCGGATCATCTCTGCGTCCCAAATGTCACGCTTTTTGTACTCCGTTTTCGGAAGCACCACATTGTCGAATGGATTGCGTCCGATGATCTCCCATCGTACAGCCTGTTTGAATGCACAGCGCAGAAGTTTTATGATCTTCTCGATGGTCTGGTTGCTGACATAGGTCGTTGTCGCCTTGCGCGTCTTTGTCGAAACGGAAGCGGTCTTTTGCAAGGTCTGAATGTATCCGTCCACCACGCGCGGCGTCACCGCCTGTACTTCCATATCTCCGATAATCGGATTGATATAGTTGTTGATCAGCGAATTTTGGCTGTCGTACATCGACACGCCCCACTTCTTCTCTCCGTAAAGAGAAACGAAGTCATAGAGAAAATCGGAAATCTTCTGATTGCTCGGCGGGAGGAATGTTCCCGTGTGCTGCTGATTCTCGATCTCGGCTTTGCGTTTCAGAGCTTCTTTGTGGGTGCCCCATGTTTCCCACTTTTGTTTTGTCTCTCCGTTCTCGTCCACGTAGTTGTAGATGACGGAGTAATTCTTTTTTCGTTTGATAATGGATGCCATACTGTTCTTCCTTTCATGAATCAGATGTTGAGTGAATCAAGCCACTCGTCAAATGACCGCTTGGAAATGCGTATGGCGTTTCCGATTCGCACGATTTTGAAATGCCCCTCTTTGACAAGAATGTATGCGGAGGTTCTGCCGATACCCAAAATGTGAGCGACTTCTTCCACCGTGTAGGTTCTCTTGTCGGGAAGCATTTCCTTCGTGCCGTTTTGTACCTGAGACATGGTTGCCTCCTTTCGTTATTGCAGATACAGAATGACACGAAGTATCAAGTAGTATTTTCCTAACGATACTATTATACCGCGTCTTTCTGTGTTTGTCTGCTGCTTTTAAGAAAAAAATCCGACTTATCCGAAAACAAATCGGATTTTCATGTATCCAAAAATATAGGCTGCACGGACGGCTGTTGGTTCAGCTCCACGGGAATCTCACCCTCACGCGGTTCTCGCGCGACCCTACCTATTGCCTGCGACGCCTCGCCGCCTGAATTACGGTTGCACGCTCGGGCTGTAGCTGTAAGGGAGTCTCATTATCCTGTCGGAAGTCATCGCCCACGGGAGAACCGCTCCCGCTTCACGTCCTCGTGTCTGTCGCTCGCTCCGTAAAAATACAGGAGGTCGTGGCGCACCGTCCGCATGGCTCGTTGCCGACAGATCGTATCCGTCTGCCTTATACTGCCGGGAATATTCCGCCCGGCTTTCTTTGTCAAAGAACCCGGTCACCCATGCGGAAAGGGGTACGCATGGGTGCCTCCGGACTTTAATTCAGGTCAAAGCCCAGGATAGAGATAATCAGTTTTGTTTCCAGGCGTCTGCGAAGTTCTTCATCCACATAGGTACAGTAATTGCCGTTTTCGTCACGGCCTGTCCTCTTGCAGAGCGCAGCTATGTAGCCGGAATAATGACGGATCACCTCGTTTACCGCGTCTGTGTCGCCACGGACAGCGGCCTCGATCACCGGGTACGGGATCATGCGGGTATGTGTCGCATTACTCATCCGCGTCACCTCCCATCAGCTTTTTAAGCAGCCGATAGGCATTCTGCCGGTGCGTGTTCACCGTTCGCCTTGCGATTCCCATACGGTCAGCGATTTCACGGTCCGCCAATTCCAAGAACCAATATAAAAGAATGATATTGCGTTCTTTTTCGGGAATCGCCGCAAGCGCCTCAGCCAGGCGGTCGTCCCCCACAAGTACGGTTTCGTCACCGACCTGAAAAGGCGTGTAGTCCCAGGGATAATCGTCGTACACCGCAAGCTGCTCCATCGCTTCTTCCGGAAGGTCGCTCATGGATATCTCCATCCGCGCCCTGCGATTTATCTCCCTGTGACCGTTGCCGGCCTCGTGTTTCAGCACTTTCTTGCAGAAGCTATCGAAAGTGTGCTGCTTGTGAATTTCATGGAGATCAGGTTTCATTTTCTCACCTCCCTTCTTGCCGGGAGGCAGGTCCTTGTTTCCCCTTTCGTCCATTACTGGTCCGGTGAAGGTGCGTTTTGGCTGGTTTGCGGCGAATTTCTCAAAATTATTTTTTCTGTCGCTCATAACAGCGGCTCCTTTCATTCGTTTCGGGTGAATTTCCAAAGCGAATGAAGGTCGGCGGCGAGCGGCAGCGGGGCGTGCCGAAAAGCAAAATGCGCCCGTTCGCATAACACGAACGAGCGCACAAATATTAATGGCATTCAGGAAATCTGTCCCCCCAAAAAAGCGGCATAAGCTATTGCTTGATTCTGTTCAACATATTATCCTGACACCTTATTCAATCGCCATGCTGTCATACCATCGGTACAACAGCATAGGTCGTCAATCCATTTTTACAAGTAAAGGAGATATTATCTTTTACAATGAAGCGTGTACAGTCACTTGACAAAACTACCGCTGATACTATTGCACTTTTTATTAACATGTCAACAGTCATCTTGCCACAAATACCAATGTAGATAATCATTGTGAGTAACTGGCATTGACTGAATTATCTCCCGACACCTCGTGCATAAACTAATACCCACGGAAGTAACCGGTTGAAGACCGTCGCAAACATACTATTTTTAACAGAGTTTCCATTATTTTTATTTTGGAAATATATTAAATGTTAAGTCCATTTGCATTTGTTGGACAAACAAATCAACGATAATCTATATATCGTGTTTAATACCTATCAAAATACCTCATTAGTTTCTATGTATCCTTGCTTTTCCCAATTCTTTGAATGAATTATAATAAAGCGATACTCTTAGTAATGCTACTATTAGCAAAGCAATCACCAAATAAATAATATTAATTTTCGTGTCCGCAAAAACGTTTGCATTCATATTATTTTGGTTCAAGGCGTAGTAAAAAACAATTCCGACACATGTACAATCTGTTATCATAATTATCGCTTTGCCAACGCACACAAGACAACTGTTATATTTTTTCAAAACTATATGTTGGGTCAGAAATGCTATTGTGGCAATTAGTACAATGTAAAACAGAAAAAGCAATGACCAACTTGCAATATTTGTTCTTGAATTAGAAACAAGATCTCGAGTTGTGATTACAGTTCCCAGTTCGCATAAATCACTAATCAACCTGGAACTAATGCCTTCATTGCACACAATAAAATAGCAATCGTCGCAATAATAATTGCACTCAGGTAACATTTCATTGAATGCATCTAAATCCATAATTATATAGTTATCTATATATTGAAATAATAAATCTGTAGTTAGTTGTGAGGATTGTGTACAGAAAACAGGCACGGGTTCTCTTCCTTTCGTTACTCCCGACACACACAAATCAATTGTACCTTGTTGTGTACTTATGGTGATTAAATCCCCTGCTTTTTTGTTATTCCAAATTGAACCGCCCAATATAATATCTTTTGAGCACGATTCACGTGTTCTTTTTTCACAAAGTTTTATTGGAAAGTAATTATATAATATTTTGTCATAAAGCAGAACATTAATAATTTTGTCTTCGTAGGAAGCAATAAATTTTCTTGTGACAATTATATCATCGACATTATTATCCGAGGCAACCATTTTTCTAATGTCTCCCAAATCACCTCCGTCGTTTATACTAATATTCTTTCCCAATATATTTGGCATAAAGAATATCGATGTATCTTTCGGAATATGTGATAACACAATTTTGTTGCAATACCTATAATGTTCCAGCTTAAACGCACTATGAGCAAGCTGTATAAAAACGGCCAAATAAATAAATGACAAAAAAGCGCTAATGATTAGACATTTTACACATTGAAATGTTCTGTTCTCCACAACTTAGCTCCTTTAATTTTTTCAATAAGCTGTTGCGCCAAAGGCGCAACAGCCCAGCATGTCTTACTGAAATCTTAATAGTGAATCAGCGCATCCTTTCAAACATATATTGGACAAAAATTCAATAAGCATTTGCTGAATAAAGTGCATATAACGTCAACCAACATTATAATACATGTTATCCCACGTTTTTTTGACTATTGTGCCAGGTACATTTGTCACTTGCCCGTAATGATAAGCATATACAGGCGTGCCTGTAGACGGCGCCTTAACTTCCGCTCCCATTTCACCGTTCACACCTACGGTTGTATTCCTTACCGATGTGTAATCACTCCCCTCCATTTTAATTCCTGCCACTGCTACACCTCCATCACATTGACTATAATCAAATTGAAATCCAGTAGGTTTGAGCCACATCTCTGTTGTAACTTTTGCCTTTGTCTTAAATATCCCCAACACAGTACCTGCCGCCTTAAATGTTTCCGTGTACTGGTTCGCACAGTTGTCTTCATACCCTGTACCATCAATCATCGGATCATAAAATAAGAATTCATTAATATAGTCCTTTGCTAAATTCACATCATGACAATTAGTCGATGCTTGGGCAGGAAGAATGCAAACGCATAGCACGCACATAACAAAAGAAACCAGTAGACAAATGTTTTTTTTCATGAGATTCTCCTTTTAATTAAAAAATATAGTTCATATTATTTTTGTGCACAAAATAAATATGTTACCAGTAAATTGGGATAAATAATGACTTGGGTGCTCTGCTATTTCTTAACGCACTTTCCGTCAACAAGGTGTATCGCGCTGTCGGCATATCCCGCAGCTTCGGGGTCGTGTGTTACAAGAACGATCGTTTTGCCGAACTCGCGGTTTGCTTTTTTAAGCAGCTCCATGACCTCGCGGCTGTTCTTTTCGTCAAGATTTCCGGTAGGCTCGTCGGCAAGGATCACAGACGGGTCGGCGGCAAGCGCTCTGGCTATTGCCACACGCTGACACTGACCGCCCGAAAGTTCATCGGAATAGTGCGTCAGTCTGTCGCCGAGTCCGAGCGCGTCGATAAGACCGTCGATATACCGGCGGTCGATCCTTCGTCTGCCGAGCTTCAGCGGCAGAATAATATTTTCGTAAGCGTTCAGCTCGGGGACGAGATTGAAGGACTGAAAAATAAAACCTATCCTCTCGCGGCGAAAGACCGTTCTTTGCTCGTCGTCAAGGAGTGAAAGGTCCTCTCCGTCGAGCAGAACTCTGCCGCCGGAGGGAGCCATAAGCCCGCCGAGAAGCTGAAGAAGAGTTGACTTTCCGCTTCCGGATCTGCCCGTGACGGCGGTAAACGATCCTTCGGCAAAGGCATAGCTCACATTGTCAAGAGCCGTGACTTCATTACCGGGGCGTCCGTAGATCTTTGTAAGTGATATGGCTTCAAGAACCGTCATTATGCTACCTCCTTTTCCTTTACGGCTTTTCCGATCTCGGTCTTGCCGACGGCGATAATGCACACAAATTCGGCAAGCACCGCGGCGCATATGCAGATCAGTGTGTTCCGGTCATTGTAGGCGACAAAAATGTCGCTCTTTTTGAGAAAAACGCTCATAATGCACATGGCGAAGACTGTCGGAATAATGCAGAAGAACCCCTCGAGTGCTACAGTCGCGAGAAGCTGCCGCGCGCTCATTCCGATGGTATGCAGCCGCACGATCGTGTCGTGTCGCTGTATCATTGAATTTTTGAACACAAGATATGTCGCCGTGAGGCATGAGGCAAAAAACAGCACCGTCATGACCAGCATCAACGCGTACATTGTCTTGATCTCATATACTTGACCGGTGGTTAGATTGCTGCCGGAGATAGCCTTTACCGTCTGTCCCGCAGATATGAATGCGAATGCGACGAAAAGCGAGATCGTCATTGCGGCAGAGATGAGCAGAACGTTTGCAGACTGCGCGATTGTCCGGCGCAGCGCAAAAGCGGGCAAGGACACCGCAAACGAGCTTCTTTGCGGTCCGACGCGGCGGTGATAACGGTGATGACCTGTCACCGGGTCACGCGTGAGCACGGGCAGTGCAGGAAGAACGGTCGATATGATTATCAGCACCGAAGCAAAAAGAACGATCCCTATAATGCTTGTCAAGCGCGGCGAAAACACGACCGGACTTTCCATAACGCGCGCCATTATGCCGCGACCGAGCCACGACAGTGCGATCCCGCAAGGAATTCCCACGGCGGATGATACTGTGCTCGTTATTATCGCTTCGGTAATAAGCATCCGTACCGCCTGCTGCCACGTCTGACCTATTGCGCGCAGCAGCCTGAGAGACCGTATGCGCCCGGATATGCCGACGCGCGTAACGAGCAGAAGCACCATCACCAGCATTCCCGAAAACAGAACGATAAAAATATCTTTTACCATTTTTACGTTCTCGATCTCCGATGATACGCCTGCCGCACTCTGCGCCAGATTGTGGGTTAGCCCTGCATATACACGGCTGTTTACCGTGCCGCGTACCGTCCGCATCACATCGGACACTCTGCGGTCGCTCGCATCGGAGGTAAAGAAATACGCATCGGGGTATATGCTGTCAAAGGATGATGCCTCATCGGCGGTCACAAGGACGCACGGCATTGAGAATATGGCGAAGTTTATCCCCCGTTCGGCTTCACATACAGCGGAAAAGGGATCGCTTACCATCATGATGATGCCGAAGTTGATAAAATACGGCTCGGCGATGCCGCATACCGTGTATTCCTTTGGTACGGTATGCCCACTGCCGTTCTGTGCCGTAACGGTAATGTCGAACTGCACCGTGTCTCCGAGCGCGATATCGGCGTAGCCCATCGCAGCAGCAAAGTCCTTTTCGATCACAGCTTCGTTTCGTGATGCCGGGAGCGTGCCTTCTGTGAGCTTTATGGCGAGCATATGTACTGCCTCCTCGTCCATATATCCGACGGCGGGGTATTGTATTTCGGCGCCTTGAATATCATCCGCGCAAAAAGCGGAATTGACGATCCTGCCGCCAAAGCGGTACACGCCCTGTTCCGACATCACGCCGCTGGCTTTTACGGCTGCTTCCTTTTCCGCGTCGTGCGTCATCATTACGGCTTTCCATTCGCCGTAGATGTTTTTTCTGAATTCCGTCAGCGTGTCAAGGTAACTGCCCGAAAGGGTATATATGACCACCAAACACATGATGCAGAAGGTCTCGGCGATCATTACGGCAACGGTAGACCGTTTATGTTTTTTTAGCATCCTGAGTGACAGCATACCCACACCTCCGCATCATATAAAAGTTTGTATCTTCGGGTGTATTATAGCACATTATTAATGCGTTGTCAAGCATATTTTGTGAGAAAGAGTATTGACACATGAAATATTAATGATATAATATATATTGAGTGGAGGTGATCACGATTCAGGCGAACGACATAGAGGAAAACCTCAAGCGAGGCACTCTTGAAATGCTGATACTGAAAATGCTACAGCAGAATGATATGTACGGCTATCAAATGATAAACGAGATGAATGCGCTTGGAAAGGGGTTGATAAACATAAAGGAAGGTTCCCTTTACGGACCGCTTTACAGACTTATAGAAAAGGAAGCCATATCCGAAAAAAAGGTTCTTGTCGGTAAACGAAGAACGCGGGTGTATTACCACATCGAGCCTGCGGGAATAGAGTACCTGAACGCTATGGTCGATATCTACACAAAAATAACCGCGGGTGTAGATCTGATAATGAATGGATCCGAGAGGAAAAACGCCAATGAATAATGAATCGAAAAAACAGATCCGAAAGTATTGCTCCGACGTAGGAAAAGAGCTGACATGTTCTTCCGGGACAAAAAAAGTATTTATTTCTGAACTTAAAAGCAGGATCTATGATTTTTGCGAAGAAAGTTCCGAAGGTGAATTGACACGTGACCGGTTGGAAGAACGCTTCGGTTTACCGAAAGAGATCGCGCAGTCTTTTTTCTCCGAAAACGATTTGCCCCGAATGAAAAAGCGCGAAAAAAGGAATACGATCTTTTTGGTGCTTACTGCCGTGGTGCTGTTATTGGCGCTTTCGTTCATTACATATTTCATAATCGAAGTTATAAGAAACTCAACACACGGTATTACAACTACAGTTACGCCTAAAGGCATATCAATTTATTCTTTTACTTCAGGAGGAAAATTATTATGAAAAAATTTTTTTGTGTTATTATTTCAATGGTGATAATTGTATTATCTGTTGCATCGCCGATAAGTGCGTTATCGGATAATTCAATACATAGAGAAACCTCTGTTCAGACGATATACATGGATGATGGCAGATATATTGAAATTTCAATATCCACTTCTCATAAGATTCACACATCGCATACAGCAACTGATTCACACAAACCTAACTATGCAGGGGACAAAACCGTTACATGCAAAGATAAAAACGGTAATGTTGAATGGGAATATATACTTTCAGGAGAATTTTATGTGGTCGAAGGCGTATCTTCGGTATGCACAAATGTATCGTATACACAAAATATATATAAGTCAAATTGGAGTTTCAGCGATGGTAGCGTGACAAAATCCGGAAATACCGCACATGGTTACGGCTCATTCAAGCGCAAGGTCTTGTTTATCACAGTAGAAGAACAACTCATTGACCTTGAATTCACCTGCGATATTTATGGACATCTCTCGTAATTTCAACGACTGATATTCTAAATAGGGATCCCCTTATTGCGATTCGGCGACTTCAAGCCATAGCGTAAATAAGGGGATTTTTTATGATGCATCAACCAATAAATCAGCCATTTTACCCCTTCTGAGGTGTAGTAAGGGTAAAGTTAGAAGGTACGATAGAGTTACGATAGCAAGCACAGCAAGTGAGTACCCACTTGCGGATTTTTGCTTGTTGGGATAATCCCAAACCCTTATGAGAAACGGAGGCGTTCTATGGCGAACCGAAAACGGAACATTCAGATGAAATTCTGGGTCACGGAGGAAGAAAAACGCCTCATTGACGAGAAGATGAAGCAGCTCCCGACGCAGAGATACGGCGCGTACCTGAGAAAGATGGCAATTGACGGATATATCATCCACACGGATATGTCAAGTCTGAAAGAGATGAACAAGTCGCTTTTCTCTATCGGTCGCAATATCAATCAGATCGCAAAGCGGTTGAATGCCGGAGGCACCGCATACAAAGCCGACATGGACGAGGTGCGGGAGAGGATGGAGCAGATATGGCAGTTACAAAGACGCATCCTATCAAATCAACGCTGAAAGCGGCGATTGACTATATCTGCAATCCCGACAAAACGGACGGTCGCCTACTCGTTTCTGCCTACAGCTGTGCCGCCGAGACCGCCGACATTGAATTTGCCTGGACGCGCCGCCATGCCATAGACAAGTGGACGAATCTGGGACGTCACCTGATACAGGCCTTTGAGCCGGGTGAAGTATCGCCGGAGGAAGCACATGAGATCGGTGTGCAGCTTGCAAAAGAAATCCTGGGCGGCAAATATGAGTTTGTCCTGACAACGCATATTGACAAAGGTCATATCCATAACCACCTGATTTTCAATGCTGTCAGCTTTGCGGATCATAAGCACTATCATTCCAACAAGCGGAGCTATCATGAAATCCGCCGCACCTCTGACCGATTGTGCAAAGAACACGGTTTGTCCGTTATCGTTCCGGGACGGGACAAAGGCAAAAGCTACATTGAACATCAAGCCACACGGAACGGCACGAGTTATAAGGCAAAGCTGAAAGCAGCGATTGACCGGCTCATTCCGTCCTGCTCCGATTTTGAAAAACTGCTCACCCGTTTGGAACGCGAAGGATACGAAATTAAGCGTGGGAAATTTATATCCTGCCGCGCCTCCGATCAGAAACGGTTCACGCGTATGAAAACGCTGGGGATCGACTACACGGAGGAAGCCGTCACCGCGCGGATCGCCGGAGGCTCACGTCCTTCTCGTCAGCCGAAACAGCGTGACGGCCGGATCAGCCTGCTCATTGATATTCAAAACAATATCAAAGCGCAGCAGAGCGCGGGATTCACGCATTGGGCAAAGCTGAACAACCTGAAACAGGCGGCAAAGACCATGAACTTTCTGACAGAACATAGGATAGACAACTATGCGCAGCTCACGGAAAAGCTCTCTGCCATAACGGACAATCGGAATCGCGTACACGCCGAAATCAAGGCAATCGAAGCGCGGCAAGCCGATCTTGCACTTGTAATGAAACACGCCTCTACCTATCGGAAGCTGAAACCGATTTACGAACAATACAGACATTCGGGCGATAAAGAGAAATTTATGCGCGGTCACGAAAGTGAGATTATTCTCTTTGAAGCCTCCGCACGGGAGCTGAAACGCCTGAATGCCGTTCCTCTGCCATCAACTGAAAAACTGAATGCGGAACTCTCCGAACTTGCCGCAAAAAAAGAAACGCTTCTCGCGGAATACAAATCTGCACGCGCCGAAGCACAGGAATACGAAACAGTCAAACAAAATGTGGACGCCCTGCTGTCCGTTCCGAAGAAGTATGCAAAGGAGATTTCGAATATTTTGTAAAAGTTCGTTCAACATACTTGCTATCTGCTATAGCATGTGCTATAATATAAAATATGGAGGTGTGCACACATGACTTTTTCTGAAATTTTGAAACAAATTCGTATGAAACAAAATTACACACAAGAACAATTCGCCAGAGAATTAAATGTGAGCTTCTCTACAATAAATCGATGGGAAAATGGTCATACTGCGCCAAGTGGTTTAGCAAAAATGCGCCTTCTGGAGTATTGCAAAAGGAATTGCATAGATGATGATATTTTGACAGAACTATCCAAATACTAACTGTACTGTACAATTCAATTTGCAATTCAGAAAGGAGATTATAAATTATGGCACGAGCCGATCTATTAAAGAAGCTCTTTAGTAGTTTTAACAACGATGACAGAGAGTTGTTTATAAAAACTGCTCATGAAATTATTGCCGACGAGAGAAAAAAGAATCACTCTGTATTGGCTGACGATTTAGAAATGGTTTTGAATGGGGCAAAGAAAAATTATAGAAATTCAATGCCAACAATGAAAACAATTATTTCTCAAAATACAGATAAAGACGTTCGCTTAGTTGAATTCTATTACCCAGATAAATATCTCGACGATATGATTCTTCCTAAAGAAAAAATATTGCAGTTAGAAGAAATCATTCGCGAATTTCAAAATTGGGATGTACTAATGAGCAACGGTGTTGCTCCGATAAATAAACTACTTTTTTACGGTCCTCCTGGTTGCGGAAAAACCCTATGCGCAAGTGTTATAGCCGCAGAAATCGGCATTCCGTTGATGTATGTAAGATATGACGCATTGGTATCATCATATTTGGGAGAAACCGCAAGTAACATAAGAAAAGTTTTCGATTTTGCCAAAAACGACAGTTTTGTCATTCTATTCGATGAATTTGATGCAATCGGCAGAAGCCGAAATGATACAACGGAGCACGGGGAGATTAAGCGAGTTGTAAATACTTTTTTACAGCAAATCGATAATTTCAAAGGGCGCTCAATTATTATTGCTGCAACCAACTTCGAACAATCTTTGGATTATGCAATTTGGCGCAGATTTGATGATACAATTCGTTTTGATTTACCTTCAAATCAAGAAAAAATAAAACTGTTTTCTTTGCGGTTAAAGCAATTTAATGGTCCCTCTCATTCTTTCGAAACATTTTTAGAAAGTACAGACGACTTTTCGTATGCGGATATTGAGAATATCTGTAAGACGATTATGAGAAAATGTATTCTTGATGGAAGACGGAACTACACAAAAAAAGATATTGAAACAGCAGTAGAAAAACAAAAGTTATTGGTTTCCCTGCGGAAAAGTCAGTATTAATTTAACAAGGAGGTTGCGGGATGGAAAAATATAATCATATTCAAATCGAACGTCAAGAAGTAGTTCCCACATATCGCGGACGATCCAACCCAATGGCACCCAGACCTCCAATGCGGTCGAATGTGCAGCATGGGCAAAAACTTCACGCAGAATTATCACGTGCTTCAGAGTCTATTCTTGCCTCTCGCCGAGACATGGGGATTCAAACTGATAGTTTGATGGTTCTGGAAATATCAAGCGAGGCATTGCCGAACGAGATATTAGAACTGATGCTCGGAAGATTTAAATTGTACTTGGTTGAAGAAACCCCTATTGCTGGAACAGATAATTCAAAGTTAGTTGTGCAATTTGAAAACCAAGCAGCAATTGACCAGTTCAACACAGAGAGAGCCCTTTGGGAATCTGACGAGCAAGTTGATACAGAATTATTAACCTATGCAAAGCGCAGAGATTTATTCCGTTGTATAGAAGCTGTTCGTAGCATGACGCGGGAAGATAGAATTGGCCCTAAGTTAAAATCATTTACAGAGAGCATTACACCGGATACCGGTTTCTTTATTGTAAATGTCGATGTATGGTTTAACAACGACAGGTCAAAGAAACTTGAAATAGAACGTCAGATACGACAGGCGTTGGGAACCCAAGGGAGCCAACTTTTGGGAGATTTATTCGAAATATCAGGGCTTTTGTTAGGTCGAGTTAAAGTAAATGAATTCTCGTTAAATGCTTTGCTGAATTTGGATATTGTTTGTATGGTAGAATTGCCTTACGAACCTATCGCAAAAGAGCCGTTTGAGTTATATTCTCATGACTTTACTCCAATTGTTAATGACACACTTGAAGATGATGCTCCTTTGGCGGCGGTTTTGGATTCTGGTGTATTCACAGGTAACCCATTACTCAGAACTGTGGTTGTCGCAGAAGAAGAGTTTGATACAACTGAGCACTCAACTACAGATTTGAATGGTCATGGAACTGGCGTTGCAGGCATTGTCGTTTACGGAGATTTTCAAGGTTCGATTCAACGCCGAACATTTACACCTCTTGTGAGAATTTGCAACGGAAAAATAATGCATGACGAAGATGGAAATCCATCTTTCCCCGAAGATGTGCGCCCAGAAAAAATAGTTAAAGACGCAATCACATATTTTCACGATACATATGGATGCCGTATTTTTAATTTATCTGCTGGAAATGGTAAGAGTATCTATCAAGGTGGGCGACAGTTCCCTTGGGCAAGTATGTTGGACGATCTTTCAAGAGAGTTGGATATTGTTATTGTTGTAAGTGCAGGCAATGTTTCCGATCCATTAATTAATGAGTTTTCATCTAGAGACGAGTTAATGCAGAAATCTCGTGATCAGTTATTTGACCCTGAACATCGTTTGATTGATCCTGCTACTTCCGCATTAAGTGTCACCGTTGGTTCAATAACTCGTTCTGCGGAGCCGGCATTGTCACGAGGAGTTATGGGTAATCCTTTGTCCGCCGGTCAAAAAGACTATCCTTCGGTATTCACAAGAATCGGAAAAGGTGTAAATAAATCCATTAAACCAGATTTTGTTGATTATGGTGGTAACTATTCACTTCGTCAAATTGCAGGAGGAAATAACCTTTGGTTGATGACAGATCAAAATCTTATGGAACCAACTCTAAATCATACGACAGAGAAAATTTTCAAAGGATTTTGTGGGACAAGCTTCTCTGCTCCACATGTTACTCATATGGCCGCAAGATTGGAGCGTTCTTTAGAAAAGCAACTTGGTCAAAAACCTTCTGCGAATTTGATTCGTGCTATGCTCGCCAATTCTGCCAAGTGTTCGGCTGAAATGGAAACATGGGGGATGAATTCAACGGATACACATTATACCGGTCTGGATAATCCTAAAAGAGAACGGTTAATGAGATTGATCGGTTATGGGAAAATTTCAGACCAATCGCTTGTTTCTACCGACAATGCAGTTACTCTTTTTGCAGAAGATAAACTTCCATTACGAGATTTCCACTTATACAAAATTCCTGTTCCCCAGCAATTTGCAAAAGTAAGAGCGGCCAAATCTATTACTGTTAGTTTGGCTTATGATCCTGTAACGAAAATAAGCAGGAAAGAATATTTAGCAAACAATTTATGGATTGAAATATTCCGTAGAATTGACGAAGAAACTCTAATTAGATACAAAGCAAAAAGAGAGACGGGTACTGATACAGAGGAAGATTTTAATAATCTTCCAGATGCATATAAGATAAAGGACTTCTTGCCAGGATATGACGCTCTGCAAAAGTCTACATTACAGCAAAGATGTTGGCGCAAATCAGCGCATGGTGGCTCCGATCTTTTGTGGGAAGGTAATGATGAACCATATATTTATATTTTGATATCAGGAAAAGAACGATTCAAGTATGCTCAACAAGAGCAACCTCAACCATATGCTCTGTGTGTAACTTTTTCTTATGAATCAGAAGAAAACATTGATTTGTATAATCAGTTACGTAATAATGTAAGGTTGAAAGAAACAGAGAGAGTTCAGACAAGAATCAGAGTATAAAAACCGGGGGTGTTGCCTCTTGGATCAGCCAAGAAGTGGCACTCCCCTAATTCTATATAGGAGGAGACTGATTATGGCTACGCCCAACTTATATTGGCCTGTATATAAAAACTTAGAAAAAGAATTTTTGAAATTAGCAGACTACATCCATATTTCAGATGACCAAACCAATATTTATTCGATGCACATAGCAGATTTAATTATACGTTGTGCTGTTGAAATTGAAGCACTTTCGAAAGAACTGTATAGCTCTCTTGGTGGAAATATAAACCCTGTTGACATAAACGGTGATGTACGTGATTTATACTTCGATACCGATTGTCTTCATTTATTAGAACAACAATGGCATATCAGCCAAAAAGAGATTACAGTTTCTGCAATAAACTTATACCTTATCGAGGAAAAATACAAAGTATTGTACCCTCTTTATAAGGCTAACAAACGCGGAACAAGTGGGAGCAAATGGAAGCAAGCATATCAAGCTGTTAAGCATGATCGCAGAAACTCATTAAAAAAGGCAACGATTGAGAATTTACTCCATGCACTTGGAGCACTATACATATTGAATTTGTACTATAAAGATGAACGAACCGATATTGGCCGAGTTTATTTGAGTGACCAAAATTTTGATAATCGTGCCGGTTCTGAAGTCTTTTCAGCCCATTGTTGTCAAGCAACATGCATTGATATGGCTAACCACATGGATGATAGTTGTATTACCCCTCCGTTGGGAAATGAATTAGAACGGTCTATATACATAATCAAATATGACGACAAATCTTTTAGAGAAATGCATAAAAATTTCTGCTTGGATTTTCAGATAACAGAACAAAGATTTAACAACTCACCTGAAGTCTCCGAGTTTTTGTCTGAGCACCCGGACTACAAAGGTAAATCAATAAACGAAATTTGCTTAGCCGCAGGAGGAGATTCTCTTCTAATGAGGATAATGTGTATGCAACACTCTATGAGCGAAAGGAATACGCGAATGGAAGCACTTCTCAACAAGCACTCTGGAATTTATCCCGAATTATTACCGCCAACTACTCAAGGAAACTAATGAAAAATCGGGAGCGCAGCCTTCGGTTTGTCCGAAGGCTGCGCTCCCTTTGTGTTTTGAAAGTGTCGATTATTCCATTTTCCCGACCGTACAGAAAGCGGAAATCCTTATGAAAGAAATCCTACTGCCCGTACCGCAAAAATCGCTCACAGCATCCTATTCGCTCATTTTTGAGCCCTTATTCCCACACTTTTTCGACCGCACGGAAAGATAGCGCGGACAGGTGATGAGAATTGCACGGAAGCTCTGCTTGCAGCCATGAACACACTTGCGGCAAACGGCGTTATATTGCCGCCTGCCGTTTTCTCCGATGAAGAACGACCATTCCAGCCGCCATTTTTTGCTTCTGCTCATCGGTCGTTATGTTCGGGCGTGCTTCTTCCCTCGCGCGCCTTTTCGGGCGGTGTGCGCTCAGAGCATTCCCGTTTTGCCTCGGCAAGCCGTTCACGGATGGACGGCTTTTCTTTTATTTCCTCACGGCTGCCGTTGTTGATGATCCCGTCGATCATGCCGTAATCGTCCTCCATGCTCATTTCCGCGTTTTTCAGAGGATTGTCCTTCTCTTGTTCCGGTTCGCGGAGAACGGCAAAAGCACGGGTGCCATTTCCCATGATGAGGTATTTGCGGTCGTCGGATTCATGATGAACACCGTAGCCTGCCGCCTGCATTTGCTCTTTGGTCAGGTCAGCCAGCGAAAAACTGCCGCGCGGTGTCTGCACCCGTTCGCCTGTCAGATGGTCGTCCGGCTGCTCGGGACGTTCGTAAAACCTTGCTCGATCCTCCGAAAGCGAATTGTCCTGGGTTGGGTCATAGCCTGTTTCAAGCTCAAACTCGGAAATCCTGCCGGGGAGAATGTCGTCTCCGACCTCCGCTAACTGTTCCAGCATTTCACGAAGGACGGCGATTTTGCCCTCCAAGAGCAGATCAGCGATCAACTCCTTCTGCTCCTGCGGTTCGGGACGCTGCGCCGCGTACTGCGGATCGTGCTGACGGAAGAAATCGTCAAGGTCATAGGCAATGTCGGTCGCCATATCCACACGGTCAGCCTCGGACAGCTTTTCCTCGTCCAGCTCATAGGCTTTCACACGGTATTCCTCCGGGATATTCTCCGGATTGCCGTCGTATTCCTCATAAAACCGGTCGCCTGTGTCGCGGACATATCCGAACTCGGTGAAGTTTCCGCCTTCTTCAATGGCAATATCGCGCCCGTATGCCTCATAGTCGATATAATCCTTCAAATGCTCCGGCACCTGCATCATGTCAAGTTCCTCTATGTAGTACCTCCCCAAATCCTCGTGATTTTCGATATTGGGGTACACATCATAGCAATCAAGGTTTTCGGTCAGGTTGATAATGTCTTGCAAGCTGCCCGTGTGGTCGCCCACTTCCATAGCGGCGCAAAACTGATTGTATTCGTACTTGTCCATATTATCGAGCTTTGACGCAAGGTAATTCAGCTCGTCCAAATTGGCATACTCGCCGAGCTTATCATAAAGGCCGTCCACATAACAGTCATAGTCGGTTATGAACCATTCCTCATAGGGACAGCCGAAATCGTCCTTCTGCCCGATCCCGATACGGTCAAATACGGCTTTTATCTCTTCGGCTGTGGTCGGGAATTTGACCCATTCGCCCACAAGCTCGCCCTCGTTGTATTTGCCGAGATTGGTCACAAATGCGGCAAAGGGATAATCCTTGTCGTATTCATAAAGCGGCATTTTCTCACCTCCTTAAAGTTCCTGTTCGTCTTTGCTTTTTGCCGCCGTGTGCGGTTTTGCGGAACATTCCTTCTTGTTCTGCTCTAACCGCTCGCGGATTGTCGGCTTCCGGTCGTTCTCCGTGCGCTCTGCGGACTTTTCATGCTGCCACTCGTCGCCGGAAAGTGAGATGTAGCCGTGTTCGGTGAAATACCCCTGTTCTTCTTTTGCGGCATACTGCCCGAACGGAACGGGATCAATAGCGCTCAAAAGCTCGGGCGTATAAAGAATATCCGTATGCTGCGCGATGAAACGCAGCCCCAGATCGTTCAGATCACGGATGTACGGCTCCAATACGAAATAATCCGTATTTGCGGCAAACTCGCAAAACTGCGCCGCCTCGGTCAGCCGAAACGGTGAATCCTGCACCGCCGCAAGCAATTCTTTATCTTCGGGAGAAAGGGCGGCGATTGCCGCCCTCACTTCGGGTAAACTTTCCACTGCCTTATTTTCTGCCATGCGTACCATCCTTTCTTTTCGGAAATTCCAGCTTGAAATTGATGTACTTGCCACCCGTATCATCGAGAATGACCGTGGCGTCATACGTCTCGCCGCGCTTTTCCGACCACAGACCCTTGACGGCCGTTCTGCCTTTCGTAAGCAGATCGACCGCCATCTTTTTTGTGAGTTCCTTTTTGCGAGAAGTCCAAAATCGGTCGTTTTTCCATAGGACAAACGAACAGGAACGGTCGGAACACGCGAAATTCTTCTTGCCCTCGTACACAGGCTTGCAGCAACGGGGACAGTTGCCGACCGTCTCTTTTTCAGGTGCGAACAATTTTTGCCCTTCCTCCGAAATATGAGAGTAGGTCGAAACGATATCTTCCACCATAGCGCGGATACCGTTCAGAAAACCGTCCGCGTCGCCGCCTTTCGCAATATCCGTCAGCTTTTGTTCCCACTCTGCCGTCAGCATGGGAGAGGTGAGCGGTTCGGGAAGAACGGTGACAAGGTTCAGCCCCGCTTTCGTCGGAATGAGATTCTTGCCTTTGCGCTCCACAAAACCGGCTGATACCAACTTTTCGATGATTGCCGCGCGTGTTGCCGGCGTGCCGAGCCCTTTTCGCTCTGCTTCATCCGGCATATCCGTGCTTCCGGCACTCTCCATAGCAGACAGAAGCGTATCTTCCGTAAACGGTTTGGGCGGTTGCGTATAATGTTCGGTGATATCCGCCGTTACATCGTCAAAGGTTTGCCCTTCGGTGAAAATCGGCAAGTCTGTGCTGTCGCCGTCCCCTGGCTTTTCTTCGAGAGACAACCGGAAAAGCCGTTCGATCTCCCGCCAGCCCTCTGAAAGAATGTGCTTGCCTTTTGCCGTAAAAGTGTTGCCTTCGCACTCAAAAGTTGCCGTTACCGCCTCATAAACATACGGCTCGGCAGAGGCGCACAGCAGTTTGCAGCATACGAGAAGAAGCAAGTTGCGCTCACCCACGGGAAGCCCGCCGATATCCGCTTTTTCTATCTCCATTGTCGGGACAATGGCGTGATGGTCGGTCACATTCTTGTCCGAGATCATGCCGCTGACTTCCGGGAAGAAATCGCGGCAGCCGTCAAAGGGCGGCACTTTCGCCGCAAGGTGAAGGACACAGACCGCCGTTTCCGCCATGTCGGAGGTGAGATAACGGCTGTCGGTGCGGGGATAGGTCAGGAGCTTCTTTTCATAGAGGCTTTGCGCATAATCGAGCGTCTGTTTTGCCGTGTAGCCGAAAATGCGGTTTGCCTCGCGCTGTAAGGTAGTCAGGTCATAGAGCTTCGGAGGCTGTTCCTTCTTCTGCTCGCGCGTGACCGAAAGGCACTTTACGCTCTTTCCATCACATTCGGCTTTCAGCTTCTGCGCGTCCTCCGGGGAGATAATCTTCTCCGAAAGAGCCTCCGCGCCGCCTACATTCAGACGCACATGATGATATTTCTCTTTGCGGAACAGGACAATCTTCGTTTCACGCTCACAGAGCATGGCAAGCGTCGGCGTCTGCACGCGACCGACATTCAGCGTGCGGTGATACAGAACCGAAAACAGGCGCGTCGCGTTGATTCCGACAAGCCAATCCGCTTTTTGACGGCAAAGCGCGGAACGGTACAGTGCCTCATATTCTTCTCCCGCACGGAGGTTTTTCATTCCATCACGAATCGCGCTGTCCTCCATCGAGGATATCCAAAGGCGCAGGATCGGTTTTGTACACGCCGCCATTTCATAGGCCAAACGGAAGATCAACTCTCCTTCGCGCCCCGCGTCACAGGCATTTATCACAGTATCCACATCCGCGCGGTTCATAAGCGCACGGAGATTTTCAAATGCCGCGTCCTTTTCGGGCGCGATCACATAACGGAACGGTTCGGGCAGGATCGGAAGATCGTCATACCGCCATTTTTTGAAATCCTCATTGTAACCCGCCGCATCCATTGGACAAACAAGGTGTCCGATACACCACGACACAAGATACTCGTCGTTCTGAAAGTATCCGTTTCCGACCGTTCTGATACCGAGCGCGGCGGCAATGGACTTTGCCACACTCGGCTTTTCCGCGATAATCAGTTTCATTCGCCGTCCTCCGTTTCGTCCGTGTCATTCGGCTCATCTTCGTTCAGATATTCTTCGTCCTCCAAGTCAAAATCGTCGATTTTGGAAGGAATACGCTTTGATTTACCCATTTTCGGCTTCACAACAAAGAAGTAGATCGCCGTACCGCCGCACGCAGCAAGGATCAGCACCAATACGGGAATGAGCGCACTGCCGCTTTTCTTTTCGCCATCGGGATTTTCCGTATCGTCGGTTTTGTCGGGCGCGGTCGTCTCGTCGGGCTTCTTCTCCGCGCCTGCGCATTCGCTTATTTTCACAAGGCACACGGGGCAAGCCGTGTTGATAGCTCCCACAGAGCACTTTTCGGTACAGGTGCAGGCGGCAGGTTCCGTGTCGGTATCCCCGTCTTTTATCAGTGCCAAAAGGTCGGCTTCATCCACCTGATTCAGAAAATGTACGGTATATTCGCCCTCGTCGTCACGGTCGATGATGATATAAAACACATTTCCGTTTTTCGTCTGTACCGTGATGAACTGTTTGCCGCCCGTTTTATCGCTTCCTATATCGTCAATCAGCGTCAGGATGCCGTCGGGCGTGAGCGGCGGTTCAGATGTCTCCGGCGTATCTCCCGTGCCGCCGAGCAGAGACAGGATAGCGTCACGGATAGCGGCAAGGTCAAGCCCTTCCAGATCAATATTGCCGATGACGGATTGAAAGTCCTCCGGCAGCGTTGGCATTTCCGCCTCCGTTTCTTCGGCAGGAGCGTCAAATTCTCCATCCTCCGGGTTCTCACAGGCGAATGCTGTGACGGAAAAAGCGGCAATACAGAGTATCGCCGTCAGAAGGAGTGCCAACAGGCGATAGAATCCTTTACGCTTCATCGTCCGCGTCCTCCGTTTCACTGTTTTCATCGTCTGCCGTCATGCTGTCCGGCAGGACGATCAGACCGCTTGCATAGGCTTTGAGGAATGCGGTCAGTTCCTTGTTATCCATCTTCACGGCTTTCACCATGCGGACGATTTCGAGATTTTCTTCTTCCGAAAGCTGACTCTCCAGCGTGCGCTGTCTCTTTTGCAGCTCCGTGATTTTTTCTTTAATCTTCGCAATATCATTGCGGATTTTATCTGCTGTTGCCATGTAATAATACCTCCGTTTTATCGTGATTTGTTGTATTCGGAATCGGGAAACAGATCCTCCCGGTTTCCGAGCGTTGCCATATATGTGGCGAAAAGCTCTAACTGCTCGCTGTCAAGCACCTGTGACGCAAGGCTTTCAAGCCCTTTATTTGTGAGTGAAACGCGGAGAATATAATAGTTATACGGCACTTCGACTTCATAAGTGTAAGTCTCCGTGACGGTTTCTCCCGTTTCGGGGTCGGTGTAAGAACGGACGCCTTCCCGCGTTTCGGTTCGGTATCGCGTTTCGGTGATGACCTCCGTTGCAAGCGTGTACTGCTTTTCAAACAGCGCGGCAAGCTCGTCCGTCGCTTCGTCGTAGGTAAATACCCCTTCGTGCATAGCCGACAGAATGGAAATGAGAACATACGGGTCATGCCCGATTTCGTCTGCCGTCACCTCGTATTCGTCGTATCCGGGATAGTACGCGGAAACATTATCAAGGACATTTTGTGTGCCCGTTTCCATTGCAAGGTAGGCGTTTTCCGCCGCGTAAATATCCTTGTCCTCTGAGAGATAGGAAGAACCCATCATCGTTCCCGAACCCGAACCGAACATCATGGAACAGGAAGAAACGCCTCCGATGAGCAGCATAACGACCATAGCGATCCCCGCGACAATGAGAATGACTTTCCAATGCCGTTTGACGAAAGCCGCCGTTTCTTTTATGGCTTCCTTCGTCTGCTTTGCCGCGCTCTTTGCGGTCTGCGCCGTGTTTTTCGTGCGCTTCTCGGTTTTGCGCAGTTCTTTTGCGTAATTCCGCTTAATCCGCTGCTTCTGCATGAAGCGGGAGACTGGGTTGGAAGCGGCAAGCGCAGGATCGTCATGGAGCGCTTTTTGATAAAGATACTCCGCATTCGCTTTGATCGACGCTTTTTCCGCCTTTACCGCGTCACGCCAGGGCTTTGTCCTTCGGTGACGGATTGCCGCGCGCACGCGGCTGCCGGCATAACTCACGCCGCGTTCGGCTATGACTTCTCCGCGGTGTCCCGCCTCTACGCCGACATTTTCATGTTCCACCTGCCGTATCTTGCTGTGCGCCGTTGCTATCAGTTCCTGCATGGGACGGGAGAGCGGATTGTGGTGCAGTTTGCCGTTCGGCTTTTTCTTCGTTTCCTCAAAATGCAGTCTTGTTTTGCCTTTGCCGGTCGCCTCGTCGAAAGTGCGCTCTTTGCGGAGAACCCGCTTTTTCGGAATTGCGTCTTTCGCCGCGTCCAGCTTATCCGCCGCGCGGTCGGAACGGTCGATTGGCTTTTTGAGCATGGGATCGGCGCGTTCCTCATCCGAAAATTGCAGACGGGAGGACGGACGACGGCGAACAGCAGAATCCTGCCGCACCGCCTTTTTGTCCGCTTTCGCCTGTTTCTTTGTATGTTTGGCTTCCCGGTGTTCTACCGCACGCGCGGCAAGATCGAGCGCCGCGTTTGCCGATTCTTCGGGAGATGAGGCAAGTTCCGTTTCGGGCTCACGGTTGCTGATACGCTCTACCTCACCTGTGGCAAGGTTCTCCGACACCGCGCCGTCACGGGTCATTTTTTGCGTAACCTTATCGGTCGCTTTCAACTCTTTCAGGAACAGTCACCGTCCTTTCCGTATGGGCAATGCTCGCCGCAGGTTCCGTTTTCGATCATGGCGATATAGCGGAAAACCGGGTATGCCTGCGGAGGGCAAACGGCGTTTCCGAGCGTTTTCAGTCGCAGGGCACGACCGTCCATGCGCTCGGTCATGCGGGGGATTCCTTCGGGTTCGTGTTCCCAAAGGATACGTCCGTCCATCCCCTCGGGAATCCCATCAGCCACTCTACCCAATCGGGGTTCAGGGCTGAATTGTCGGATATCGGCTGCTCCAGGGCTATCATTTGCGCCGAGAGGTTCCCGTCCTTCTTCACATGAGAGAATGCGGTCGGTTTCAAGGTCGAGCGGAATCCGTCCGACGCCATCGGGGTCAGATAGAATACCGCCGCCGACAGCGGAACGCTCCAGATCGCGCCGCTCTTGTTCCTCTTGCGGAACACCCCACCGTCCGACAGGAATACATCCAGGTTCCGCACATCCTTGCCTGTGTTTTTGTCGGAGGCAAGGGGCGTGGGAAACATCAGCCGCGACGATAAAAGTTCGCTG
>OCHK01000529.1_pt1 | contig 38305 bp, 33 predicted proteins | sample 1538551 | NCBI WGS metagenome assembly OCHK01 (sample SAMN04571707, study PRJEB22368) | human gut metagenome | biome: human gut; material: stool | host: Homo sapiens | place: Luxembourg | collected 2012-08-31
AATATCATCACCCGCTACGTTTTCGATAACGAGGGCAGATGCGTTAGCTGCTACTTTACCGACAAGGACGGAAAAATGCTGTACGGCGCTACCTCCGGCTCATATGAGGAGGATAACGAAAAGGCAAAAAACAGCATAAAGCAGTCGGCGTCCGTCTCCGATCTTGCGGTCAATTATCTGATCAACGGCAATTTCGAAGCACTGACATCCGGTATGCCCGACAGTTGGACGACATCCGGAACGGTCGGTGTGCGGGCTGCGGACGGATATAACAAATATCCATTTGACCGTGATTATTCCGTCAGGCTGACACCCGACGGCACTACCCCTGCCACGATTGAGCAGAGCGTGTATCTGCGCCCGGGAAAATATACCCTGTCTGCCGACGTTATGCGCCAAGGCGCTTCGGATACCGAGGCGTATCTTCAGGTTACGCCGCTTTCGGGGGCGCAGAATGACACCGAGAGGATCCACTTCCGCAAGGAGTACACCCCTGCCGAGAGCGCAGAGGGCAGCCTTACATTTGAAATAACGGAAGCCGGAACATATACCGTGAAGCTCGGCGTCAAGGGCAGCACGGCGATCGACGTGAAGCACATGACGCTGTCGAAATCGGTAGGCGCGAGCGGATTCAGCAGAGTCCTTAACGGTGCATTTGAGCTTTACGACTCGTCGTTCAAGCCCGAATACTGGACGCTTTCCCCCGGCTCCGCGTTTTCGGCTGTTGAGGCAGCGGGTTTCGAGGGGCGCGCTCTCAGGATCAACGGCGGCGGTATCGGTCATACGGCATATGCCGAGCAAACGGTGTACAGTGCGACCGCCGGTGAAAAAAGCGAATATCTTGCAAGCCCGTATACCATACTCTCCAAGCAATACAGGATATCCTGCCGCGCAATGGCAGACAAAGTCGTTTCAAACAGTGCAAGCACCTTCCGTCTCAGCGTTTCCGTCAAATATGTTAACGCGGGCGGCGAGGAGTCGGAGGACGTTCTTACGCTGCCCTTCGGCAGATATATCCGTTCGTGGCAGTTTGCGAGTGAGGTCATATATACCCGCGCGGGTGAATTCGTTAAAAGCATAACGATCCGCTGCGAATACGATAACCAACCCGGCACGGCGTATTTTGACGATATAGCCTTCTGCTACGTCGGCACGGATTCAAAGGTCACCGAATATAAATACAATGATGCGGGCATGCCCGAGCAGATACGCAGCGGCTATTCGTACACATGGTATAAATACGATGGCAACAACAATGTCACCGAGGCTGTCACGCGCCGCAGCGCGACGGAGTACAGCTATACCGGCAACAGGCTCACCGAAAAAACGGTCTACAACTACATAGCCGATACCGAAAAGCCGCACGGAGGGTACAGCGCCAACGCAGCGAGAACGCTCGTCTCAACGACGACATACGAATACAACAGCTACGGTCAGCCGGTGCAAACGCTCACGCAGTCGGCTTCGGATGAATATACCGTTCAGACAAACGAATACATCACGACAGCCGGTTCTCGCATTTTCGGAGCGCTGAAGTCGGCGACCGACGCGCAGGGCGGGGTAAACAGATACTTCTACGACGAGGACTACGGTTATCTGATGGCTGCCATAGGCGCCGACGGTTACGGTATGAGCTATTCCTACGACGTTCTCGGCAGAATGACGTCCGCGTATCCGGCATATGCCTCGGGAAGTTCGTATGCGGAGCAAGAAGAATCCGCGTGCGTTTCGTACGATTACGACGAGCTTTCGCGCCTCAGCACGATAATCACCGCCTCGACCGAGTATACCTTTGTTTACGACGATTTCGGCAACAAGACCTCGGTGAGCGCGGGCAGCAAAGAGCTTGCGTCATATGTCTATAACGATTATAACGGCAAACTCAGGGAAATGGCATATTCGAACGGTCTGACCGTAAAATATATTTATGACGAACTTGACAGAATAAAAGAAATACAGTATAATACAGGTAGTGGGTCGGAAGATGTTACCGCATATGTATACGAGTACGCAGCCAACGGCAGCATAAGCAAGATAGACGACAGGCTGAGCGGGCAGATCACGGTCTGCGGGTACGACAGCCGTGGCAGGCTGTGCAACCTTTATGTCAACGACCGCAACAACGAGAGCGACCAGTCGGCAATATATTGCTTCTATGACAACGAGGGCAGACTCGAGACGCGCGAGTATACGCGGGACGTCGGTTCGGGCGAAACGATGTACGCCGTGACCGATATAGGTTATGAGGACGACGGCTCTGTCGGCAGCATCAGCACTCGTGTGCAGGGCATACGTTTTATTGCCGAATATTCGCACGACGATTTCCGGCGCACGACCGGTATCGTGATGTCGATAGACTCATATGAGTATGACAGCGACGAGCCGCGCACGATCACGCAAAGCTATACTTACCTGAACTACGAGGACGGAGACTATTACGAAACTCCGCTCATACACTCGGTCACAACAGCAAGACCCGACGGCAGCGAAACGCTGTATTATACCTACGACGAACGCGGGAACATAACGTCGATCCGTCGCGGGGTGAACGATATAGTCTGCCGTTATACATACGACGACCTCGGTCAGCTCATCCGCGAGGATAACAGAGCGCACGGCGCGACGTATACATGGACGTATGATAACGCGGGAAATATACTGAGCAGCAAGACGTATGCGTATACTACCGGTACGCTCGGAACGGTACAGCGCACGGTGTCATACGATTACAGCAGCGGTTCGTGGGGCGATCTGCTGACGTCATATTGGGGAAATTCCATCACCTATGATGGCGTAGGCAATCCGTTGACATGGGGCGATTACGGCGAGCTTACATGGCAGGGACGCCGCCTGATGAGCTATTCCGACAGTGAATCGGGAGATGATTATTCTTATACATATAATGCCGACGGTATAAGAACGAGCAAGACCGTAAACGGCGTCAAGCACACCTACCACCTCTCCGGTACACAGATACTCAGCGAGGAATGGACCGACCGGTGGAACAGGCACGTTATGGTATACATTTACGATGCCGCAGGACAGCCGATAGGGATGTCGCATTTCCAAGACGGTACTCTTGTCGATACATACCTGTATGAGAAAAACATTCAGGGCGACGTCGTTGCCGTATACGAATATGACGGCGATCTTGTCGTGCGGTATGCCTACAACGCATGGGGCGCAGTCAGCGAGACCGAGTACGGCAGCGAGTACGACGAAAGTTCATTTGCGGTCGAGTGCAACCCCTTCAGATATCGCGGATATTACTACGATACAGAGACCGATCTCTATTATCTCAACAGCAGATACTATGATCCCGCAGTCGGCAGATTCCTTAATGCAGACGGTTACATAAATGCCAACGGCGACCTCATCGGATTCAATATGTTCGCTTATTGCGGCAATAATCCGGTGATGTTGTGTGATGATTGTGGAGAAGATGCAAAAAATGCAATTCATAATGAAGTGGTTGACCATGCTGCCGCAAAGTACGGGTTGGTTTCGGAGGAGTATTTGGGCCGATATGGAAGGTGCGATTTGGTCGATTATGGGGATCTTGCAGTATATGAAGTGAAACCAATATCGTATATGAATATTTTTGGAAGTTACAAGAATAAATTACTTAACAATCAGCTAGACAGGTATGTGCAAGGATTGACATATAATTACTCTAAAATTGAGGATTTGGCACCAGTCCGGTTTAAGCGTGGAACGAAATCGATTAGTGGCAACTTTGATTATGGCGATTATGAAGTGTATTATAGTTTGATGGCTCCAGGAGAAATATATTATTGGACTGTTCCCAGGGACCCTGCCAAATCCGCGGTAACGGTTCCGGGTATGATTCCTGCGTCGGCAAGACGCAAATATGGCAGTATACCGATAATAGGTGGTGCTGCCCCGGCTATGGTGCTGATAGGCATAGCGATTGCCGGTGTCGGTGCAGCTTCCTCATCGGGAGGAGGAAAAAATGTATACTTTGGCGCTTATTGCTATAATTAAGAGGGGATACGAAAACAATGCCGTTAACAGGACTTTTTAAATCAACATTTTACGACCTTTTGATACCACGGGGCTTTAAGTATAAAAGTAATTTATTTTATCGCATAAACGGAGACGGGATATTCCAAATGATAAGTATATGGAATCGCAGATTTTATGAGATCAATGCGGTAAATTATCCAATTTGGGCACTTGAAGACGTGATACATATGAGCGAAGAGCGTTTTGATGCCCGAATTTCAAGAACCGACATTCAAATGATGGTGCGCGAGGGACTTAAGCGCGGTGATGTGATCGGTCGAGAGCTTCTTCCGAATAATCCGGATTATGAACGCAATGATGAATCCCCAACCATAGAAAACCTTAGGACGGCAGAGGAAATACTCAGAACCGCCCTGTTGCCATCATTTGATCGCACGGTGGATTTTTCATCATATTTGAAATGGCGTACGGGATGGTACAGGGGCGCCGAGTCTATCAGAGGTTTGGAAAAGGTCACTCCGTTTGAACTTTGCGTGAAAGCATATACTGACGGTACTTCGGAAGAAGCGAGTGAGTTGCTTGAAAAAATACTTGAGCGAATTACCGAACGTGATATTGATTTGTATGTTGATGGTTTAGGGGTTGCAGCAAAATTTCAAAGTTTAATTGCGCCATACGCAAACAGCAGTGATGAAGCGAAGAAAATGTATTCTAATCTTTTGACACAGGTCAATGTGAAAAATAATGCGGAGCTTATCGAGAAAGAAAAAAAGAAAATTGCGGCGGATGTGCAAAATAAGAGAAACACATATTTTAGACCGTTTGTAGCATCTGTAGAGAAAAATGATTTTTCGTGGGTCGGGAAAGAAATGGCGCGTCGTGAACTTTACGGAAAAAAGATTATAGGTGTTGCGTTGGGAGCTAAAGCACTTGAGTCCATATACAATTCCTTGGACCGTTAGGCGGTGTACCGTATTATGATAGCGCAATAATCTACTATGCAGTAGGGAATTGAGGTGTACTATGAGATTAACAAGATATTATATTCTTATTTTTATAATAGTAATGTTGCTCGTGATTTGTTCTTGCACCAAAGGAGGAAGTGATTTGAACATTGAGATATCCCCGCCAGATAAAAGTTTAGTTGATTTAGCATCTAAAATATACGATGAAACAGAATTATTGGAACTTATGAAGTTCAATGGTTCATTGAACGAGTTAAATATTAAATATCCCATTGAATGTTTGCAGGAAGATAACGGAATGTATCGAGTATCATACCTTGGCGATGAGAGTGTTGTAATATTCTTATTTGATGGTTCTGGTAATAGACTATTTGGAAGTACTCACAGCACGCGGTTATTAAAATCTGATTTTGATAAACTGGTAAAAGGTCAGTCGTTAGATGATGTAAGAGCGATTGATCCAAACGGTGAATATTTATTTCTTTATACTGGTAGAAATGATACGCCGAAAGTATCTTCTCATTATACCAAAGATGGATATTTAATCACCATTGAATATGATATTTCAAATGTGATCACAAGCATGAATGAAAAGTTGATTTGAAGAATACCAGCAAGCATCGTCTTTGGGGGCAAAAGGCAGTTTGTTGGGATAATCCCAAGCCCTTAAAGGTTTCAGGACTACTCCTGATAAGTTTTGCCTTTGTGGTATCACAATGGCGATGCTTGCTGGTACATAGGATTCTTTTCAGTTACTCAGCGAGGAATGGACCGACCGATGGAACAGGCACGTTATGGTATACATTTACGATGCCGCAGGACAGCCGATAGGGATGTCGCATTTCCAAGACGGTACTCTTGTCGATACATACCTGTATGAGAAAAACATTCAGGGCGACGTCGTTGCCGTATACGAATATGACGGCGATCTTGTCGTGCGGTATGCCTACAACGCATGGGGCGCAGTCAGCGAGACCGAGTACGGCAGCGAGTACTGCGAGGAATCCTTCGAGGTTTTGTGCAATCCCTTCAGATATCGCGGATATTACTACGATACAGAGACCGATTTCTATTACCTCAACAGCAGGTATTATGATCCTGCAGTCGGCAGATTCCTTAATGCAGACGGATACATAAACGCTAACGGCGACCTCATCGGATTCAATATGTTCGCTTATTGCAGCAATAATCCGGTGATGGGGTATGACCCAACAGGCGAGTTTGATATTTGGGGATTTGGTAAAGGAGCTAGCAGAATTGTAACGGGTATAACTGCTGTTGTGGTTGGTGCGGCAGTGTGTATTGCCGGAGCCCCGGTAGCCATGCTTGTAGTTGCTTCACTCACCATAACAACAGGGGTTCTTACGGTGGTTAATGGTAGCGCGGATATACAAAACAGTCAATCACCGGTGACAACTTTGTTAGAGATAATGTTTTTGGTGAGAATCAAACTGCGTATGATATTTATTCTGCAATTGTAGAAAAAATATCAGTTAAAGGAACGACAATATGTGGAATTTACTTGAGTAACACTTGTACTATGAAAGGTGCAGTTCCAGGCACAGAAGGAACAACAACACTCGAACCGGGGAGCACTTTAGATAGGTATGGAAGTCCATATGGTAGATACTTAACCGATCCCGGAACTTCCATCGATAAAGTGGCGGTTACTCCGGGCAATGCAGGCAATCTGACTACATATGTGGTGAATCGTCCTTATACATTTAAAACAGGAATTGTAGAAAAATGTGCATGGGGACCGGGGGGAGGAGGTCAATGTTTTACTTGGATTTCTATAAAGAGATTGGTTCAATTCGGAATTTTAACGCCTTTGAATTAAGAAAAAGGAGTGATGATTTTGAACAATGACGAATGGCAAACCTTAAAACTGGAATCATACGATATCAGTGTTGCTTTTATGGAAAGAAAAGATACGATTGAGGATTTATTTAAATCAAAAAAAGTCGTTTACGAAAAACTTTGCAGCATATACGTAAGATAAAAATTTTGTATATGGCAAGCAATGCCGTTGTGATACATAGCACGGAGCACCGGGCGTTGGGCGACATGAGCCGTCAATGCCCTGTCGGTCCGGTTTGTAAACGTGACGAATAGCCGAGAAGTCAAATGAAAAGAGTCGCGCCGTGAGCGCGGCTCTTTTAATTTGTTTTTGTACGTGCTTTTGTACGCGTACGGAACTGCGCCGCATCGGCGGGGCGAACGGCAGGTCGGAGGAAGTTGCTGCCCCGAAAGTCCTTTTATAGAGCAAATGTGAGCCGAATCTTAAGAAATCCTCAATTTTCGATGAAATATTTCTTGACTAAGCGGGCGTGCAGTGGTATAATGTGGGGCAATGGAGGTGAGGCGACATGATGGCGATCATTATGGCGATCGAGGATGACGACGACAGGGAATTCGTGGAGAAGATATTCGACAGATACGAGAAAAATATGTACTTTACCGCGTACGACATACTGCGCAACCGCGCCGATGCCGAGGACTGCGTTCAGGACACGTTCGTAAAGATAATAGACAAGCTCGACTGCTTCAAAAAGGCGCACGAGGAGGGGAATCTGGCAAAGCTCGTGGCGCTGGTGTGCAGAAATACCGCGCTTGACAGATATAAGGGCAACAAGAGGAGAGCCAAGAGACAGTATTCTCAAACGGTGTACGATGAGAACGGCGAGTCGTCGGTGGCGGACATCCCCGACCGCTCGGCAGACGTGGAGCGGCTCGTGATGAACAGCTATGTCTGCGCGTATGTAAAAGAGCTGATCGACAAGCTCGACCATAAATACAGAGACGTGATAACACTGAAAAGCATGGGCTGCAGCTATGAGGAGATCTCGGGGATCATGGGCATATCCCAGGTATCGGCACGCAAAAGATATTCGAGAGCCAGGGCAATGATACTGGATATGGGAGGCGAGACGCTGTATGAATACAGAGCTTAACGACAAGCTTGACCTGCTTATCGCCTGGGCTGCGCGGGATTGCGAAAACGACGAGGCGGAAAAGTTCAAAAACATAGATACCTCGGGAGTGGTGCTGAGCGCCGGTTTTTATGCCCGAAAAAGAAGGCTGATAGGGAGATATAAGCTGAGACCGGCACTTGCCGTGTGCAGAAAATGCTTCGTGCGCGTCGCCGTAGCGCTGATGGCGCTCATGTCGATAGGATTTCTGACCGTGATGGCGATACCGAATGTCCGCAACGCGATGTTCGACGCCGTGGTCGAGTGGTACGAGGACTACGTTTCAGTGCGCTTTGAGCCGAGCGGAGCGCAGGAGCCGGACGGAACGTCGGACATCGATCCGGACACTACGGTCGCCTCTGTCACACCTCCGACCAAAATAGAAAAGATAATGAAGCCGACATACGTCCCGCAAGGCGCGGAGGAGGATATCGTTCTAAGCAATACGTTCGGTGTGACAATAGACTACTATTCAGGGGACAATATGATCCTGTCGTTTACCCAGACACTTTTTGATAACGGGAAAAAGCTGCTTGATAACGGCATCCCGGATATGCGTGATATTGAGATCAACGGGAACAGCGCAATAACCTTCAGGCATGAGTCTGAAGGAGATGTAGTCATCTGGACCGACGGTGAGTACTATTATCAATTGCGGTCGGCTGCACTTGGGATAGATGAGTTGGTCAAAATAGCTTCGAGCGTTAAATAAAAAACATGATAAAAAGCCGGGGATCGATGTCACGATGCCCGGTTTTTGTCGTTATACGGGACATCTTTATTTTATTTCGGAGGAAGTTGTTATGATGAAAAAGAAAAATGTCAAAAGAGTCACCTCGGCGTTCCTGTCTGCGGTGATGCTGCTCGGGTGTCTCATGAGCGTATGCGCAGTTAATGCGGGCGCTGCCACCGCCATATGGGCGGGGATTTATACGATCGATCTGGGCATGGCATTTGACGGCGATGTAGGGACGGCATGCGGAATAGCTAGCAAGCAATCCAAGGCATCTATGATAGAGGGGACATTGTATGTCTATATGCTCGTGAACGACGAGGATTGGGTATACATAGATGAATGGTACAACAGCAAGACCCGCGGTACTCTCGGAGTGGAAGGCACGTTCCCGTGTGAGAGCGGAGCAACGTATAAGACGGTGTTCGTCGTCACGGCGTATATCGACGGCGTTCCGGAAACGGAGACTGTCGATTACATCAAAGTATGTCCCTGAGCGCGGAGACACGGAGCGGCAGGCACTGTGGCCTTTGCGCCGATGACCGCATAAGTGCAGCCGCCGTCAGGGCCGCAGACAGGCGAGGTATCCATGGTAAAAAAGGTCTGTAAGGAATTGATCGCGGAATGCGTGAGACGCGGGTATGCGAGAAAGGGAGAGACCCTTTCAAGGTGTATCGGCGACGCCGTGTACCAGAACATAAACCTTGCAGCTACCGAGTTCCGCGGCGGCGAGACGACGAGGATACCCGTGATAAAGATAGGCTTCTGGTCGATGTATTCGAGCCTGCCCGCCTTTTATTTTGATGAAAGACAGCGTGTCGGTCTGTTCTTCCCCGAAAATCTTGTGGGAAGACGGTTTGTGGGAGGCGACCACAGCCTTGAAAATGAATGCGGCATAATGCTTTCGTCGGGGCTGGACCTGCTGGACTCACTTACGACACAAAAGCAGGTGGTCGAATATTCACGCGCGTTCCGCCTGCTGCAGGAGGGACAGGAGCAGGAGTATTGCAGCGACCTTTGCGCTCCGCTTGTTTTGTGCGGAGACTATGACAGGGCGCGGGAAATACTGCAGAGCATATACGTCCGCAGCTGTCTGGCGTTTCACAGACGCAACGACCGGCTGAGGGACATGGGGAGATGCCGTGAATATGTGGACGCCGAGCTTCTTTTCGAGCAGGAAGAGCTGTGCGGGATGAGCCGGAAAGAGCTTAAAGACTTCATGGTCAACGTGATATCCAAAAACGATGACGGACTGAACGAATATTTTGACCTTTGCCTCAAGCGGAACATCCGGTGTGCCAAGGTGAATAAGATCGCCTTTTCAAAATATTTTTCACCGAACGGCATGCCGTGAGACCGACGCAGATCCGCCGCATCCGAAGATCCTCAAACACTTGAAAACAGCCGGAAGCGGCTGAAAGCAGCCGGAAATGAAACCGGCCGAAAGATCAAAAAACAAGGCTGCCGCATTTATGCGGCAGCCTTGTTCCCTTTATATTATTGTTATATATTAAAAGGAAGTGTTTCAACCTGCCGCCTCCATCCGCGACCGTCCTGCGCTCACCATCCGTTTGACAGAGCAGATAATTTCAGGTATAATAAAGTTGTATTTAGATGGTGTGGACTTTTAAAACAAGTGAGTGGCAAAGATGTACGCGGGACGTATAGACTTTCCCATGGGAAATGAATTTGAAATATCGGAAATGAGACTAAAGACAATAGATGATCGGCTTGAATTGCTGTTGAAGATCAGTTCCGGAAATACGACCTCCGAGGTAATGTTTTATAATGTTTCGAGATTCAGGATCGGAGAATTGTCGACGCCATTGAAAGTGCACGGTTTTGAGATTATTGACCATTCTCAAAACGGTTGGGAAAAAGATTCCCAATATGAGATTTGCGATTTTGAGGACGACCGTATCAGCTTCTTTTGTGAGGATTTCAAATTTATCGGATGACCGAGAGTCACGGGAGCTGTTGACTGTATTGTCAATGTGGTGTCTGAGGCGGGTTTGGGTAAGCACGATGATATTTGTGATCGCACTGCTCGTCAAGTGAAATTACTTTGAGGCAGATTCAGTGTACTCGGTTCGAACATATACCGAGGGCTACCTAATTTTTCTCGCAGCTTTCACCCAACCACTCAGCATTTGAATGTGTCATTAAGACGGGGCGGCGTGTTGAAAGTCACGCGGTGTTGATCAATGTCATGTGGTGCGTTCGACAGCACAGATCATAGCGACCTATGCAACATCCAACTGTGAAAAATAACGTCACCTTAAATCAATCTTATCGTGCAGGTCAATTTTCAACAATGAAAGATTTAAAATTATACAGCTCAGACTTTTATTCATACACAAAAATGCTTTTGAGCGGGAATACATTCCGAATCCTGATATCCAAGCGTTTGCTGATGCGTCCATTGATCCCCATGTGGGTATTCCTCTTTTTCATTATGATGATCCCCGGCAAAGTGTTTTTCTGGATAGCCGGATTTCCGTGTTTAGGACTGTATGCCGTCTTTTTGCTCGGTAACTATCCGTATTGGGAAGCCTGCAGCGTAAAGAAGCTGCCTTTTGTTTTGTGGAATGCGATCTGGGTCTTATTTTTAAAATTGCTGACGATACCGGCGCTGGATTTGTTGGAGGTAATTGCGAAGTGGACTTTTTATATATGAATTCACGCGAGCCTGCCGTTGAGCTGGACGTTCAAAAAGAGATCGTCTCCGGGGATGCTTTTTTCGGTAAGGCAAAGGAGTATGTCACTGGCGACCGTGAAACTTTGCTTTACCGGCAGGAATTTTTCCGCGATGTGCTTCAAATAAACGAATTGCCGGAATTTCTGGCGGCTCTTCATGCGAAGCTCAACGAAATTTCACCCTTGATGCGGGGAGGTCAGGGAGCGGCAGGACGCGAGGAGAAGCTGCGCGATCTGCTTTACCCGGTCGTTTATATCGAGCTTGTGGAGCTCATTTGCAGATATCTGGAGCCGATCGCCGACAGATTGACCGCGCGGTCCTTGCTGGCACTTTATCACATGGCGGACAACGAAAAGCGGTCCGCAGAGTACGGCAGGATCGGCAAGTATTATATGAAAAACAGCGCCCGGCTGCGTTCCGTACACAGCGTTACCGTGGGCATGAATCTGACTCCCATGTTTGAGCCTAAGGAGGCGGGGATCGTTGCACTTAATTCGGAAGAATTCAGCTCGGGTGATTTTTGGGATCGGGTGATACGGATGGATTTTGCCAAGGACGATTTTCATTGTATTGCGCCTCTGACGGTCATTGACAAAAAGCTCGGATATCAGGACAGCCAGCGCATGAATCATGCGCTGCTGAAGGGACTGGATTCTGTTCTCGGTGACGGTCTGCGGCATTGCAGCAGGAGCATAGAAAAATATCTGAAGGACGCATTGAAAAAATTCTATGAGTGGTCCGGGTCTCTCGGCTTTGTGACAGAAGCGGTCAAACGCATCACGGAACTGAAGGAGAAGAGAATACCGCTTGCCTTTCCTACCGTCAGCGACCGCTTCTTGTTTGATGTGGATTCCCTGTATGACGATTCATTGTGCCGTAAAAAGGACAAAAAAGACATCGTGCCGAATACTGTGCGTCTGGAACCGGATGTATGCTGTTATATTTTGACGGGACCGAACAGCGGCGGGAAATCGGTATTTCTGAACTCACTTGCAGCCGCTCAGTATTATTTTCAACTGGGGATGCCGATCCCCGCAAGGGCGGCGTCACTCCCGATATGCGATACCGTTTTTAAAATTTCGGTCGAGGAACAGGCAAATGCGGATCAGGTCGGCAGATTCGAGCGGGAGTGCATAACTCTTTCCGGCGTGCTGAAAAAATTTACTCCCCGCAGTCTGGCACTGATAGACGAAGCATTTACATCCACCTCGGCAGAGGAAGCCGTGCCGATCGCCGCGAATTTTATACGTGAGATATGCCGCATCGGTGGAAAATGCCTGTTTGTAACGCACTATCATGAATTGGACGGCTCTCAGCCGTCGGTGCGGCAATGCGGCGGGGCGGTAGACTATCTGCACACTGAAAGCGACGGAGAACGCAGGACGTATACCGTCCTGCCCGGCAGCTCCGATCCGCGCAGCGATGCGCATAACATCGCAAAAAAATATGGGCTGCTTTGACGGTGATGCGGACGTGCCTTTGATTTTTTCATCCGGCTTGAAATATTATCCGATTTTCGCCTTGACTAACCGTCGGCATGATGATATAATGTTGAAAAATGTCGGAGGCGAAATTGTATGCTGGCAGTCATTATGGCTATCGAAAATGAAGATGACAGGCTGTTTGTTGAAACGGTCTTCAACAGGTATGCCAAAAAGCTGTATCTTGTCGCGTACAATATCCTCGGGAACCGCGCCGATGCCGAGGATTGTGTTCAGGACACCTTCGTCAAGATAATAGACAAGCTGGATCGCTTCAAAAACGCGCAAAAGGACGACAGTCTCATAAAGCTCCTTGTTATCGTGTGCAGAAACACCGCGCTTGATATGTATGACAAAAATAAGCGCATTGCCGAGACGCAGTGCTCGCAGACCGTATGCGATGGCGGCGGGTCGTCGGTAATGGATATTCCCGACAGCTCCGCAGATGTGGAGCGGCTCGTGATAAACAACTGTGTCTGCGAATATGTCGTAAAGCTGATAGACGGGCTCGACCACAAATACAGGGATGTTATCACGCTGAAAAGCATGGGATTCGACTATGATGAGATCGCAAACATTATGGGTATATCTCAGACGCTGGCTCGAAAACGGTATTCGAGAGCCAGAGCAATGATACTTGAAACGGGAGGAGAGATGCTGTATGAGTACAGAAGCGGGTGATAAGCTCGATCTTTTGATCGCTTTTGCGGCAAGAGATTGCGGCAATGACGATGTTGAGATGTTCAGAGAGCTTGATACATCCGGCGTTACACTGAGCGACAGCTTTTATGCCGGACAAAGACGACTGATCGGCAGATACAAACGCAAGCCGGTGCTTGCGATGTTCAGAAAGTGCTTCATGCGCGTCGCCGTTGCGCTGTTGGCGCTCATGTCGGTGGGGTTTCTGACCGTAATGGCGGTGCCGAATATCCGCAACGCGATGGTAGGCGCCGTTGTCGAGTGGTATGAAGATTACATTGCGGTGCGATTGGATCCGGGCAAAGACGGAGATCACACCGGCGAGGGTACATCGTCGTCTGCCGGAGGAGCGCTCACGAGGGTTGAGCGAGCAATGAAGCCTACATATATCCCGCAACAAAACGTGGAGGAAGACGTAATCAGAAACAGCGAGTCAGGAGTTGTGATAGACTACTATGTTGGAGACGACCTTATCCTGACATATTATCAGATGATCTACGACGGAAGCGAAACGCTGATCGACAGCGACATTTCGGATATGTACGATACGGAGATCAACGGAAACAAGGCGGTCGTTATCAAACACAGATCCGAGGGATACATGATCATATGGACCGACGGAGAGTATTATTTTCAACTGCATTCAACTGTGTTCGGTACAGACGAATTGATAAAAATAGCATCGAGCGTTAAATAAAAGAATATCCGCGCAAACCGGGGTGTTAAAAAACTCATTTTGAGCTTTTTAGCACCCATTTTTGTCTGCTGTTTTTTATTATTGCGGCTTCGAAACATTTACAATACATCATATAAGTGATATAATATACATAACGGGCACATATGTGTCATGCGGCTTCGGTGCGGTCTGCATTAAAGCAAAGGGAGGCACACAGCATGGCGGAAAAATGGCAAGACTATTTGTACATAGGTATTCCCGACATGGATCATGACGGGGATCGTGATCTTCAGGATTATTGGTTATATCAGGATCAACTGCGGCGAACAAATGAAGAACGGGCGCCTGCGGAGGACGATGAAGACGACGATCGGTGGCGGGACGATCCCGACGACGATGACGAGGACCTCGACATCGATCCCGACGACTATGACTCGGCGGAAGAATACATGGAGGCGCTCGAAGACGCGATATTCGACAAGAGAATGGCTGCTTCCGTGCGCGGCTTCCGCACGTCCGCAGCCGGTGACTTTGATGACGATGAAGACTACGACGATGATGAGGACGACGATGATGACTATGGCGACGATGACGATGTTTATATGGATCCCTATGTCGACGAACTTCGGGAGGTAACATCGAACGGGGAGAAAAGCGGGGAGGAAGACGGCGAGGGCTCCGAGCAATATATACGGTACAGAAAAGCCGCCGCCGCGAACGAGCTTGAAAATGCTGCCAAAGGGGAATTTTACGGTATCGCGGAGGAACTTGTCGTATGCAGGTTCATCGTCGGGAGCGGCGCATTGGCGGCGCAGTATCTCACGATGCGAGGCATATATCTGTATGCGCAGGCGATAAAGGATCATTTTAAATTGCCGTTTGATATTCCCGACGAAAAGGACAAAGCAAAAACGAATTTCGGCAGTTTGCTGCTGTTCCTGGCAGAGGACAACGTCCCGAATGCGATAAAAATATGGGAATGGTGTCTTGACACCTTTCAGCCATATATGCGCTATGCCGATAACGGGAGCGATATCACCTCGTCGGTTCTGCTGTCGCTGCGGGATTATCCCGACGAATTCCCGGCGGCGATCATTAAACGCATGGCGGCATCTCCGTCGTTTGCCGAAAAGCTGATAACGAATTGCGTCGGATATCTGCGGAGCGTTGTCGATCTTGTGCTCACCGCTTTTGAGTGCGGGCATACGGAAACGGCGAAAAAGATCATGGAGTGCGCTTTGGCCAATCCCGCCTCCGATGTCACTGATAAAATAGAGTATATCGAATCATGCATAGACAAGTGCTTGAGAGAGGACGGACTCGAACCCGCTGAGCTGTTTCTGACACATGTTTTCCCGATAGTGTTCGACGAGTCGGATGTCCGCATAAAAAACAGGATCGCCAAATGGCGGAAATCGCTCACCGATTTTATCGAATACAAGGAAAAGAACTCGAAAAAATATGCGTATTCGCGAAAAAACGCATGGAGGGAAAAATACCGCGACAGCGACATTGACCCGACGCGATACGGATCCGAGGAGGAATACCTCTCGGTTGTGAACGAGAAAAAATACGGCTGGAGAAGAAACTGCTGGAATAAGTTCGGCATAGATCCGGAGGCGTTTGAAACGCGCGACGAGTACGATATTGCGATACGCGCGGAATACGAGCGCGAGCGAAAAGCACTCGAGGAGGAGAGGGCGCCCGACCCGAGGGACACGCGGATATACCGCTTCTGCAAGGTCAGCATAAACTATCCCAATAAGCCGTACTATTACTATCTGACAGGAGAGGCCGAGCTTGAGGTCGGCGACCGCGTGGTCGTGCCGTTCGGCATTGAAAACGAGATGAAGGAAGCGGTAGTTACATCTGTCGGCAAATGCTTCGGCAGCGCCTTCCCCTGCCGCATCGAAAAAGTGAAAACGGTCGCTGCCAAGCTGCGCAGATGAACGCCGGCGGCGAATTCGAGATCGAAAAAGGTCGGGAACCGCCAAGGCGGTTCCCGACCTTGACCGATATACGGTTCAGCTCGGGAACAATGTTTTCAAAGCGAAAGACGCATATTGTACCGGAAACCGCGTCGTTCTGCAAGCGTAACAATTAGCGGCGGGCTATTGACAAATCCGTTCTCTTGCTGTATTATATATTATGTATTAGTGAAAAGTATAGATATATATCGTTTTTCGTGTAGCGAAGTGTATCCCTTCATTGTACACTTGCTTTTTTTATTGAGCGTGTGACTTGTCGGGATGCCGGGGCATTATATACCGTCCAAAAGTGCGGATCATGCTTTCGACGGTAGATTGACGATACATATGCATCGGCCGTAAGGCAGCGCGGAAGATAAACCGAAGTGTAATTAAAGGACGGGAAATGAATATTCTTGTTATTTGCCAATACTATTCGCCGGAGCCGTTTCGTATTGCGGATATTTGCGAGGAGCTGGTCCGCCGCGGAAATAAGGTCACAGTGGTAACGGGAACGCCGAATTATCCTATGGGGGCTATATACCCGGGCTATGAGCATGGGCAAAAAGCCGACGAGGTCATAAACGGAGTTGCGGTCCACCACTGCCCGATACATCCGCGAAAAAAAGGCGCGGCACACAGGCTGTGGAACTATTACAGTTACCCGCATCAGTCAAAGAAATATGTAAAAGCAGTTGAAGAACCGTTTGATGTGGTTTTTATCTATCAGCTTTCGCCGGTTATGATGGCGGAAGCGGGTATTATGTATGCAAAGAGTCACCATGTAAAATCGGTGCTGTACTGTCTTGATCTTTGGCCTGCAAGCCTCAGTGCCGGAGGTGTGAGGAGCGGTGCGGTGTATAGGCGATTTGCCGAAAAATCCGAGAAGATCTACAGGGCAGCGGATCGAATTTTGATTTCATCGGGAGCTTTTTCCGACTATTTTGCGGAACAGTTCGGGATCTGTGATACATTTTATCTTCCGCAGTACGCCGAGGCGTTTTTTTCGCGTGAGGAATGCAGAAAAGTCCCGGATGAATATACGGATCTTATGTTCGCGGGCAATATCGGAGCTGCGCAAAGTGTGGATACCATCATAAAGGCGGCAGCTTTATGCAAGGATGTTGAAAGCTTGCGGTGGCACATCGTGGGCGACGGTATCGCGCTTGAGGAGTGCATGGAGCTGGCGAAGAAGTATGATGTTCCGGTGATCTTTCACGGCAGGCAGGCGACAGACATGATGCCGCGCTATTATGCTATGGCGGATGCCATGCTCATCACGATGAAAGACGATCCCGTTATCGGCCTTACCATGCCGGGCAAACTTCAGTCTTACATGGCGGCGGGTAAACCGGTTATCGGAGCGATCGGCGGTGAAGCGCGGCGAGTGATCGAACAGTCACAGTGCGGATATTGCGTTTCGGCGGGCGATTACGAAAAGCTGGCTGCGGTGTGCAGAAAATTTGCGGACGAGCGGTCAAAATATGACATGTGGGGAAGCAATGCGCGCGCCGCATATGAGGAGTTATACTCCAAAGAAAAGTTTATTTCGACATTGGAATCACATCTGCGGACTTTGTGCTCCGTGCAGGGGTGACGCACGGAGCATTGTGCGAGAAAAAAGCCGGAGGTGTTTATGAAGGTATTGCAGATCAACTCCGTCTGCGGTATACGCAGCACGGGGAGGATATGTACCGATCTTGCGGACGTTCTGATGAAACACGGACACGAATGCAGAATAGCGTACGGTAGAGAGGACGTTCCCGAAAAATACAAGCCCATCGCGTATCGCATAGGGTCGGAAACGGATGTACGACTGCACGTGCTCCGGACGCGGCTGTTCGACTCGGCGGGCTTCGGCAGCCGAAGGGAGTGCGGAAATAATTAAAAAAGCTGATTGTGGGTTTATAAGCGTAAGAAATCCCATTGAACTATCAGAAATTATAAAGCAAATTATTTATTCGCACGATGAAATTGCCGAAATGAGAAAGAACGCTTGCAAATTTTACAATCAAAATTTCAGAAAAGAAATTATAATTGTTTATCTTGAAAATATGATGTCGCATTAGGTATCGGAAAATACTGAGGTTGCATTGAATAGATGAAAATTCTGATAATGGGTTTTTCGAAAATCAAATACATGCCGTATATTAATTTTTATCTCGGCAATATAGATGTGGCTGCAAACGATGTTCATCTGCTTTATTGGAATCGCGATCTGATGCCGGAGGATACAACGGTACTGAAGGGCGTAACATTGCATGAATTCTTGTGCTTGCAGGAAGATGACACTTCTAAGCTTTCTAAAATCGGCAGTTTTCTGAAATACCGGCGATACGCTTTGCAGTTGCTGGCGGACGAAAAGTTTGATTTTGTAATTTTCCTTCATTCTTTACCGGGCGTCTTGCTTTTTGATAAACTAACAAAAAGGTATGCGGGGAGATATATTTTCGACTATAGAGATTCGACTTATGAATGGTTTAAGCCGTATAAAAACATAATCGGAAAGCTTGTAAAGGCTTCAAATGCGACATTTGTCAGCAGTGATGCTTTTCGTAGGTTTTTGCCGGAAAGCGAAAAGAATAAAATCTTTACTTCTCATAACTTATTGACAGATTCACTTGCGCATAGAGATGAGAAAGAAAAGTATGGTGTGCCGTCGGACAAGATCAGAATTGCCTTTTGGGGATTTATTCGTCACGAGGAAATCAACCGCGAAATAATTAGAAAGTTATCAAATGACAAACGCTTTGAATTGCACTATTACGGTAGAGAACAGCAGATCGCACAGAACCTGAAGGCATATGTAGCGCAAGTCAGAGCCGAAAATGTTTTCTTTCACGGCGAGTACAACCCGGAGGATCGATATCTTTTCGTTCGTAGCACCGATCTGATTCACAATATCTACAAAGACAGCAATACGATGCTGGCAATCGGAAATAAGTATTATGACGGATTGATTTTTTATATCCCGCAACTTTGTATGCGTGGTTCGTTCATGGGAGAAAAGTGTACCGAAAACGGTGTGGGTTTTGAATGCGACCCGTTCGATGACGATTTTTCGGATGCAATATATAACTATTTTGGCAAAATAGAGTCGCTTTCGTTTAGACGCAGCTGCGACAAAGAATTAGAAAAAGTGATGAAAGAGTTTGATGAAGGAAAAAAACTGTGCAGGGCAATTTTCACAAAATAAAAAGAACACTTTTTTGCTGTGCGTTATTGTTTTTTTAATATAGATAGAATCATCTTTTTATTCAATGCACAGACGGAAGGACGCAGCGGCATGATAGTCCCCTCGGGAAACGCGGAGGCTTGGGCGGAAGCCGTGAACGCGATGCTGCCCCGCGACCTTGCCGGGATGGGGAGGACGAGCCTTGCGGTTATGTGTGAATATACTATTGAAAAAATGGCGCAAAGGCATATCGAGGTGCTGTGCGCGGAGTGCGGGAAGTGAACGGAAGTGACTGAAATCCTGTATATCGCATCCATGTTTGACGATGCGGATCTCGGGACGATCTTTTCGGATCCCGAGAATGTTTCATACGCCGCAAGCAAATACAATCGCTTGCTGTGCGAGGGGCTGGCGCAAAACGGTGTCAGGGTCGAAGCTCTTGCGCTTTTGCCCGTAACGCGGTCCAACTGCAAAAAAATATTGGTTCGCAAAAAACCAGAAAAAAGCGGAGACCTGACGGTAAGATATATGACGACCGTGAACCTCCCCGTTATCAAGCATATCCTTCGGTGTATTTATTCATTTTTCAGAGTTCTGTTTGCCGAACGCGGGACCGTCGTGCTCTTTGATCTGTTTGCTGTCTCTGCCAATATCGGAATGAATGCGGCTGCAAAGATAAGACGCTTTGAACGGGTGTGCATCATAACCGATATGCCCGAACATCTTACATCATCGAAAATGTGTCTGCGCATTGAGAACAAGCTCATTGCAGATGCGACAGCTTATGTTCTGCTGACGGAGCAGATGAAAGAAAGAGTCGTTTCGGGACGCAAGAAGGCAATTGTTCTGGAAGGACATATCGACCATAATGCAGCGCGGACGGAAGAGGATGCCGCCGATGCACGTGATCCGTCGCAAAGGATCGTGCTTTATGCGGGATCGCTTCATCGTCGTTACGGTATTGCCGACCTTGTGGATGCGTTCCGCGCCTGCCATAAGCAGGGCGAGGTCTTGCATATATACGGAACGGGAGACTATGCGGAGAAGATAAAGGAGATCGCACGCGAGGATCCGTGCATCCGGTATTTCGGAGTGAAGCCCAACGGTTTTATCGTACAAGCCGAAAGGAAAGCCGATCTTTTGGTCAATCCCCGCACCGGAGAGGGCGAATACACGAAATTTTCGTTTCCGTCCAAGGTGTTGGAGTATATGGTGTCCGGCACTCCGGTCCTGATGGCAAGGCTCCCCGGGATCCCGGATGAATATTATGACTACGTTTATATATTTGACGATCGCAAAAAAGACGGGCTGGCTCGCGCTCTGCGCGCCGTGCTCGATACCGACGTGTGCGAGACGGCAGATATGGGACGTCGGGCGAGGAGCTTTGTTCTTCGCTGCAAAAGCAATGTGACACAGGCGGAAAAGATCATCGCGTGGCTTCGGCACGACGAAAAGGATTGATATGATATTTTATTCAAAATTCAAGGGTAAGACGGTGGCGGACAGAGCTGCGGTTCTGTTTTTGCTGATCTATTGCCTTTTGAATGTTTTAAGTCACACCATTGTGCAACTGGCAGGCGGTGTCGGAAATATCTCTGCAATATACATTTTAACGTTTTACTTTGTCTTTTTCTACGGTGTGGAGACGGAAAACCGAAAAGTAAGGATCCACTTCATTTCATTTGCCGTCTTTTTGGCGGTCTATGTTATCTGTATGCAGTTCGTCTATCGTAAAGCCGGCTTTTATACCGTTTTCGGACTGAATTTTGAAACCCATGTGTGGAATCTTGTTTCATTCGTTCCGGTGACGGTCTGTGCCGTCTGCATGGCGCTGAAAACAGACGGAAAGCAGGCGCTGTGGATAAGACGTGTGCTGATTTTTGTCCTGCTTGCTACCATCGTTCCGTCAATGTTTATGCTTGCACGCTATCCCGGTCTTGCCAAGCAGACCGCAACGGGAAGGGGCAAATATGTTCCGTTCCTTATCAACTATGCCGTGGTATACGGTCTTGCCGTTATTCTGCCGTATTTCTTCCTTGTTAACAGAGACCGGCGTAAGATATGGCAGTATGCCATGGGGATACTTGTTTTTGCGTGTATCTGCTTCTCTTCGTTTTTTATCGCCATTGTTGCAGCCGTTTTCGGGGTGCTCGTCTGCCTTGTGCTGAAAGTGAAGAACGTTTTGCTCAGGCGTTCTCTGATCCTGCTTGCGCTCATATGTGCTGCTGTCTTCGTTTTTTCCGGCGCTGCTTACAATGTGCTGATATTTGTTGCCGCCAGGGTCCCGTCAAAGCTTATTGCCGCACGTGCGAGCCAGCTTGCTCTTTTTCTGAGGACCGGATCTACGGGCGATGCAACTGTGCGTATTGATATGTACAGGCGAGCTCTGAGACTGGTCGCGCGGCATCCCGTTATGGGCAGCGTCATATGGGAGGACGTGCAGCTTTCCGGGCATTCCGAATTTTTGGATGTCTGGGGCGGAAGCGGTATCGTGGCGCTTCTCGGACTTATCTTCTTTTTTGCTTCACTGTATAAGGCAAACACCGGCTTTCTCAAAACCGCCGGTCATTCCGCCGCTCTTAAGGCTTCGACCTTGGTTTTGCTTTTTGTATCTCTGACAAACCCCGTTTTCTCATCTCCGGCGATATGTCTTCTCTGGATCATCGCTCCGATGGTATTTACGGGGTCCGAAACGGAGAGTGTGGCATCATGAATGTAGCCGAGATAAACATGACATGGTGCGGGAGCACCGGACGGATCATGCTGAGCATAGCCGAGGCGCTTCGAAAAAACGGTGCGGATGTCAGGACGTATTCCCCGCGAGAGCTTAACCGGAGCGAGCCGGATATCCCGATGCACACATATTACGGTACATACCTCGGCAGAAAGCTGCACAATCTGTTCGGGCGTGTTACGGGATTGAACGGTCTGGGTTCGATCATTGATACGATCGGGCTTGTGCGCATGCTCAGAAAAAACGGGACCGATGTCCTGCATCTGCACAATCTGCACAGCTATTGTATAAATTTCCCCATTTTATTTCGCTATATACGAAAAGATAAGATCAAAGTGGTCTGGACGTTGCATGATTGCTGGACGTTTACCGGTCATTGCCCGCATTATGATATGATCGGATGCGGCCGTTGGAAAACGGGATGCAGTCATTGTCCCCAAAAGCGTGAATACCCGCAAGGGCGCTTTGATACTTCGCGCATAATGTACGCCCTGAAAAAGAAGTGGTTTTGCGGTATTGATGATATGACTTTGGTCACGCCGTCAAAATGGCTTGCCGCGCAGGTCGGTGAGTCATTCCTTGCGTCGTACCCGGTAAGGGTGATCCCCAACGGAATAGATCTGTCGGTCTTTCACCCCACGGATAGCGGCTTTAGGTCTAAGTACGGCATTCCCGCAGAGAAAAAGATCATTCTGGGGGTGGCTTTCGCATGGAATGACCGCAAGGGCTTGGACGTGATTATAGAAATGGCACGCCGTCTTCCGGAAAAGGAATATCAGATCGTGCTTGTCGGCACGGATGAAAAAACTGAAAAGCTTTTGCCGGAGAGCGTTATCGCGGTTCGCAGAACGCAGGACCCGTCAGAGCTTGCCGGGATATATACCGCGGCGGACGTATTTGCCAATCCGACAAGGGAGGATACATTCCCTACCGTAAACATGGAGGCTCTTGCCTGCGGAACGCCCGTCGTTACTTTTGAGACCGGCGGGAGCCCGGAGACCGTTACGTCTGAGTGCGGTGCTGTGGTACCGCGCGACGATACAAATGAGTTTGTCAGGCAAATAGAACTCATATGCAGTTGCGGCATGTTTTATACGGAGAAATGCTGTAAAGAGGCTTTGCGCTTCGACAGATCAAAATATTTTAGGGAGTATATATCCGAACTCAGTGAAAAATGAGACGTGTGAGTAAAGAAGCGGCGTAAGGAATACCGGTTGATAATCAGCGGGTATTCATCGCCGTCTGTTATGCCTGCCATTATATATTGCAGATCTCACAGGATCCCTTACATAATTGAGAGCGACGGCGGCTTCAACAATGCCGACACATTTATAAAGCGGTGGGTGAAAAAATATCTTCTTTGCGGCGCCAGGATGCAGTTTACTATATGTGATGAGCATATGCGTTATCTTTAAGGTCTGGTCATAAACAAAGTGATGGCGCAGGGCCTTCCGGTCGTGACAACAGATCGGTGTATTGCATGTGTGGAATTACTCGATCCCAAATTTTGTTGTGCCAACAGATGATCCGAAAGCTTTAGCTGTTTGTATGAATGAATTGCTTGGCTCTGAGTCAATGAGTATGACAGCATCAAGGAGAAATCCGGACGTTATTTCAAATTATTCGATTGGGGATATGGTAAGGTGGCACATGAAGATGTTGAACGGCGACACAGCGATCTGGAGCAGCGAAGGATCGAACGGTAAAAAAGGCATGAATATCGTATTCGGCGATCAGGAGAAACACAATGACACCACTTCAGGAAAAAGAATTTGAAATGCTTGGTACAGCAGTAGACATATGTGACAAGTTGGGCCTTCGGTACTATCTGCTTTGCGGTTCTGCACTGGGAGCTGTAAAGTACAGAGGATTTATACCTTGGGACGATGACGTTGACATCGGTTTGCCGCGCGAAGAATATGAGATATTTATTTCACAAGCGCAGCACTACCTTCCCAAAAATCTTTTTCTCCAAAATTACAGAACAGATCCGGCTTTCCCTCAACTGTTTTCAAAGATCCGGAATTCCGACACAACATTCATTGAATCAAGCATTGCGGCTCTTCCCATGCACCATGGTGTATATATAGACATTTTTCCGTTGGACGGGTATCCGACGGATGACAGGGCGGTCCAAAGGTTAGAGCGAAAAAAACATATATGTCAGCTGAAAATAGCGTGCGTATATAATATTGAATATTCGAGACGGTCGAAACGCTTTTTTGCTTTGGAGCGATTACTGGGCTATCACAAGAGGACAGCAAAAACAGTGCAAAAGTTAGAAAAGACTATATCGGCATTTTCCACTGGCAGCTCACAAATATGGTGTAACCACGGGAACTGGCAGGGCAAGGCCGAATATGCCCCGCGGGAGCAGTATGGGGACGGTGCTTGGGCGACATTTGAAGGGCTCAGGGTACGAATCCCGGAAAAATACGACGAATATCTTACGCAAAAATACGGCGACTGGCGTGCCGAGCTTCCGCCCGAGCAGCAGGTGGGTCATCACTTTGCCGAGGTGGTCGATCTTACGCGTCCGTACACCGACTACGTAAAGAAGCTTCCGAACGGCAAGATCACGATCGTAAGTTCGAAGAGGTCCAAATAATTTTATATATACTCGTCATTCGGCGATATATAAATATCTTTTGCATAAAGGAGAAAGTAGCATGAAAAGCAGCTCTAATCTGACACGGGTATTTGCAGCGATTCTTTGCCTTGCCATGTTATGCGGCATGCTCCCGCTTGCTGTTGCGGCAGACGGGACGGCAGAGACAAAGTTTGCAAATTCTCAGCTGTCGCTTGTGCAGGACAAGCAGTCCGCGCTCGCAAGCGGTGTCACACAGAACATTTATACTGTTTACGATAAAAACGGCAAACAGGTAAAGATGTTCGCCGCAACGATCGATATGTCGGTCGATACGGTCAAACTGTTCACCTCCTATAAGGATATGGACAACACCACGTACGGTATGTCCAAACTTACCGAGCAGGTCGCGGCTTTTGACAAGAAAGCGGCGGCAGGAGATGAATATTATCACGGTACTGTTGTAGCCGGTATCAATGCCTCTTACTACAACATGACCACAGGTAAGCCTTCCGGCGTGTTCGTTATGAACGGTAACGACGTTACCGGCAGCGAAAGATCCGCATATTTTGCAGTCCTCAAAGACGGCACCGTCAAGATCGGTAACGCGGGCGAGTATGAAGCCGACAAGGGCAATATCCGTGAAGCGCTCGGCATCTATAAGATGCTCGTTTTTGACGGCAATATCGTACTTTCCGATGCCGACAAAAATAATGCGCAGAAATACCCCCGCCAGACGATCGGTATCACCGAAGACAATAAGGTAGTGATCCTTTCCGCAGACGGCAACCAGGAGCCCGAGTCGATCGGTCTTACGCTCCTTGAGCAGGCGCAGGTCATGCTCGATCTCGGCTGCAAATGGGCAGGTCATCTTGACGGCGGCGGATCCATGACCTACGGCAGCAAACCCGAGGGTGAGGATTCGTTCAAGATAGTCAACAAGCCTTCCGACGGTTCGGAGCGCAGTATTTCGAACGGTCTTATCGTTGTTTCCACTGCGGTCGCCTCCAAGGTTTTCGACCATGTTTCCTTTAATGCCGAAACCGAGTATGTGACCCCCGGCACTTCCGTCGGCGTAAGCGTTGCGGGCGTCAGCTCCACCGGTCACGCTGCCGAGATCCCCGCGGATATTACTTACAAAGTAACAAACGGAGCATATGCGGACGGCGTTCTGATCGCGAACTCTGTCGGCGATGTTGTGCTGACCGCGGTCTATAACGGCAAAGAAGTCGGTTCGGTTACCGTTCATGCTGTTATTCCCGAAAAGCTGGCGTTCAACAGCAGCGAAATGACCGTGCCTTTCGGCAAGACCGTCACGCTGGCGCTGACCGCGACCTACGGACTCAATGAAGTTAAGTTCAAATCGGATGACGTTCTGTTTACGCTCGGGAACGACGGTATCGGCACGATAAGCGGTCTTGATTTTACCGCAGGCGACGGCAGCGTTGCCGAAAGCCAGATTCACGCTGCATTTATCGATGCGCCCGCAGTTTCGGCGATCGCGAATATCAGACTCGGCAAAGGCTCGGATGTCGTATTCGATTTTGAAGACGGCGATACGAGTATGTTTGACCTCGGTTATGTTAAGTATAACTACACGCTGCCCGAGGGGAAGGTGTATCCCGTGACCGCAGCAAACGGCAAGGTTCACAGCGGCAACGGTGCTATGGCGCTCGATATCAACTACGGCAACTCTCTCGAATCCGGATATATGATGACGGCGCTTCAGTATACAGGTGACGAAAAGACCTTTGAAAATGCCACGAAGCTCGGTATGTGGATCTACATTTCCGATGAGGATGTTGCTACATGGATCCGCTACACCGTATACCCGCTTGTGCTGAACAGCGACGGTGAATACGTTAAAGGCAGCGACTTGATCACCAACACACTGTGCGACGGCGTTGTCTCGACGACAGGTTTTGTAAATCAGTATCAGGAACCCGGTTGGCACTACCTCTCTATAGATCTCAGCGCATATAAGGGACTGTACCTGCATCAGGGATACATTGTGCAGTTCTATATTTCCGACCGTGACGGTGCGGCTTACGATTATTATTACAACCAGCACAAGTCCTACAACGGCAGATATGTCATGTATGTCGACGATATCACCGTTGACTATTCCGATGCAGTCGATGACCGCGAAGCGCCCGTGTTCGGTGACATTACATATGCGACCGGAAGCATGGCAGACGCTGCCGTGCTGAACGGACAGACCGTTTCCGAAAACGTTCTCTCCTTTGGCGTCAAGGTTGCCGATAATATGAAAAAGAGCAACTATACCGGGCTGAATGCAGCCACCGCCAAGGCATATATCGACGGCGTTGAGGCAGCCTGCACTTATAAGGACGGCATTATTTCCGTTTCCGATGTTGTTCTTGCAGACGGTATCCACCACGTCAAATTCTCGATCTGCGACAAGCAGGGCAACTATGCGTCTGTGATCCGCAAGATCAATGTTCAGGCAAACTCCGGTAAGTCTACGATCAAAGTCGTAGCCCATGATCCGTCTCTGGATAAGATCCTTCTCGGCTCTGTATGGTATGCAGATATCGTTGCTGCGGATATCGAAAAGGTTCAGTCTGTTACGGTTGATATCGACCTCAACAACATGAGCAAGTGGGAACTTGACCATATGACAGTTGCTGCCGGCTTTGAGGCTTCTTACTCGATTCAGGACGACGAAAACATCGCAACGATCACCATCACCCGCACCGGTGAAAACACACAAACCGGTGAGGCGGTTCTCGCTTCGCTTCCGATCCGCACATGGGAACTCAAAATGGGTTATACATATACAAGCGGAACAATGGCGGACAGCACGGCATTTACCTATGCTCAGTTCAAGAGCATGAAGGAATTTTGGCCCATCGACATCAGCATGGAGATCGACCGCGGTCTTGTAACGTTTGTTGACGGCACGACCGATACGTTCTCCGGTGAAGGTCCTCAGGTCGACACCGAGATGTATAAGATGGCAAAGGATATGATCTCCACCGATGAGGGCAAAGCATATTACGCTGCCTGGAACGGCGGACATATCCACACCGCAGAGGCTGTTGCCGACAAAGCGGCGACCTGCACCGAGTCGGGATACACCGGCAGGACCTACTGCGAGGTGTGCAAGTCGATCGTTGACTGGGGCACGACAGTTCCCGCGACCGGACATAGCTATGACTTCGTTGACGGAGTGCTTAAGTGCAAAGAGTGCGGAGAAAGCTATCCGCTCGGAACCGGACTGTTTACGGTGAACGGTAAGTATTACTATGTTATCAACGGCAAGCTGGAGACCGGCTGGCGCATGATAGACAACGAGTGGTATTTCTTCCAAAACGATTATTCTGCAGCTGTCGGCAACGACGTGAATATTGACGGTTATTATTACGGGTTTGACGATACCGGAGTTTTGGTTTCCGGATCATGGGCAGATACCGATAAAGGTCGCCAGTATATGTGGGCAGGATATTCTGTCAAGAAGCAGTTCAGAGAGATCGACGGAAAGACTTATGCTTTTGATGTAAACGGATACCTTTATATCGGAAGCCAGTACATTCGTTATACACACGGTGATCCGTATCTCATATATGATATTACGGAAGACGGTGTTGTCAATGGACCGATGACCGGGTATACGGGAATCGTAAAGTCATCTGCGGGAGTGTTCTACGCCGAGGACGGTATAGCAGCGTATGCCGGTCTTATAAAAGATGAAGAAGGTAATTACTACTACATCAATTCGACCCTGAAGGCAGTAAAGAACTGCACCTACGGTATCGGAGAAGCCAGGACAAACGGTCTGCTTCCCGCCGGTGAGTACAGCTTCGATGCGGACGGCAAGATGATAATCAACACGTCTAAAAACGGACTTTGCAGGGACGCGGACGGAGAGATCCGTTACTATGTGAACGGCGAAGAGATATATGCCGGCCTTGTAAAGGACGAAGAAGGTAATTACTACTACATCAATTCGACCCTGAAGGCAGTAAAGAACTGCACCTACGGTATCGGAGAAGCCAGGACAAACGGTCTGCTTCCCGCCGGTGAGTACAGCTTCGATGCGGACGGCAAGATGATAATCAACACGTCTAAAAACGGACTTTGCAGGGACGCGGACGGAGAGATCCGTTACTATGTGAACGGCGAAGAGATATATGCCGGCCTTGTAAAGGACGAAGAAGGTAATTACTACTACATCAATTCGACCCTGAAGGCAGTAAAGAACTGCACCTACGGTATCGGGGCAGCCAGGACAAACGGTCTGCTTCCCGCTGGTGAGTACAGCTTCGATGCGGACGGCAAGATGATAATCAACAAATAAAAGCATTCCCCGCCCCCCCAATGGGGGCGGGGAAACCGCACAGGGTCAAAGCCTCCACGTGGCGTGCGGTGGGCAACGGACAACTCGCTCGTCCGGCTGATTTGACCATTTTGCAGTTCTGACAGAGGATAAGAAAGTGAAATTACTGTTTATATCAAACTATTTCAATCATCATCAAAAATTCCTCTCGGATGCTTTTGAGGCAATGTGTGATGATTATAAATTTGTATCAACTGCAAAAATGCGCGATGAGCGCAGGAAGCTGGGATATGACAATAGCTTATTACCCGACTATGTGATCGACCTTTCGGAGAGAGAGCCTTGCGGAGCGATCGCGCAAATTCTTTCCGGGTACGATGCGGTGATCGTTGGTTCCGCTCCGGAAGGTTGTTTCGCTGCCGAAGAAAAAGAGAAAAAACTGACTTTCAGATACAGCGAGAGACTTTACAAGCAAAAATACCAATGGTATAAATGGCCGTTTCGCCTGATAACGTTTTATAAAAAATTCGGAAGATACAAGAATACCTATTTGCTTTGCGCCGGTGCTTTTACATATGCGGATCTTGCAAAGCACGGTTCTTTTATAAATAAAGCATATAAATGGGGGTATTTCCCCGAGACCAAGAGATACGAAAGTATAGAGCGCCTTGTTGAAAAAAAGAAAAAAAACTCTATACTGTGGTGCGGTAGATTTATCGACTGGAAGCATCCGGATGATGCGCTGTGTGTAGCGGAAAGATTGAAAGCCGCGGGATATTCATTTGCGTTGAACATTATAGGCGCAGGAGAACTGGAACCGAAGTTGAAAAGCATGATCGAACAGTATGGTCTGAACGATTGCGTGCATATGTTAGGTGCCATGCCCCCGGAAAATGTACGGGAATATATGGAGAGCTCGCAGATATATATTTTTACCTCGGACAGGAGTGAAGGATGGGGCGCAGTGCTGAATGAATCGATGAACAGTGGGTGTGCTGTGGTCGCAAGTGATGCGATAGGGGCGGTGCCGTACCTGATCCGGGACAAACAAAACGGGTTGATATACGAATCCGGAAATACAGAGATGCTTTTCGAAGCGGTCAAAGCGTTACTGGATGATCCCGCATATGCCGGCGCGATCGGAAAAAAGGCATATGAAACTATTGTGACGGAATGGAATGCCGAAATTGCGGCAGAAAGACTTGTTAATCTTGCCGGACACATTCTTGCCGGAGAAAAACATCCCGAACTATACAAAACAGGGCCGTGCAGCAAAGCCGAAATTATAAAAGACGGATGGTACAGATCAAAGTGATCGCTCGTTTAAAATCACTGTTTTACAATAAAGAAATAAAAAATACAGGCTGGATCATTGGCGGTAAGGTGGCGCAAATGGCGCTTTCTCTTATTGTCGGTATATGGTCGGCAAGGTATCTCGGTCCGTCTAACTACGGACTTCTGAACTATGTATCGGCGTATACTGCTTTCTTCACATCACTGTGTACATTGGGGATCACTTCTTCGGTGCTGGTGAATGAATTTACCCAAAGACCCGACGAAGAGGGCACTACTCTGGGGACTACGATCGGGCTCAGACTGATATCGAGCGTACTGTCTGCGATCATGATCGTTTCGATAGTCTATATTGTGGATGATGGCGATCCGCTGCTTTTATGGATCGCGATCTTCAGCAGTGCCGGTTTGATATTTAATGTTTTTGATGTAATAGAATTCTGGTTTTTAAAGCGTTATATGTCGAAAGTCACTGCCATCGCGTCATTTGTCGGCTATTGTGTGACATCCGCGTACAGGATATTTCTGCTGATAACAGGGAAAAGCGTAGTCTTTTTTGCTGTTGCGACTTCCGTGGATTACTTAGTTATTGCGGCCGTTCTTTTTGCGGTGTACAAAAAGAATAACGGGCAGAAGCTGAGATTTTCATTAGCTCGCGGAAAGGAGATACTTTCTGTCAGCTATCATTTTATACTTTCCGGTATGATGGTTGCGATATATGGACAAACGGACAAAATAATGCTGAAATTTATGATGTCCGAAACCGATGTCGGATATTATTCAACGGCTGCATCGCTGAGTACAATGTGGACGTTTGTACTGTCGGCGATAGTTTCGTCGCTTTCTCCGGCGATAGTGCGCTTCAAGAAGGAAGGCAATGAGGCGGCTTACCGGAAAAAGAACCGCCAATTATATGGGATAGTATTTTATCTCTCCATGGCCGTTTCGGCTGTGATAACATTATTGGCGCCGGTGATCATCAGAGTGCTTTATAAGGAGGCATATCTCGGGGCAGTCGGTCCGCTGCGGGTGATAACGTGGTATGTGGCTTTTTCTTATTTGGGAGTGGCAAGAGATATCTGGCTCGTGTGCGAGAAGAAGCAAAAGTACTCCAAGTATATATATATCATAGCGGCCGCTGCCAATGTTGCAATGAACGGGCTGCTTATTCCCAAATGGGGAGCTACGGGGGCGGCTGCCGCAAGCCTGATAACTCAAGTCATGACAAGCGTGTTGTTGCCGTTGCTGTGGAAAGACATGAGAGGTAACGTCAAGCTGATATTGCAGGGCATCATGCTTATTGATTGCTTTAAAAGCAGTTCGGATGAGATAAAATAAGCTCATTCAGTAAGAAACCGCCGGATCACCGACGTCGGCGAAGTTGCTTGACCGGATGGAAAATGTTTGATATAATGTGTGCAGAGGTACTGCTTCGCAAAATAACAGAATGGTCAAAGTAGAACGTGGTCAATGAAGACACGTGTTATCGAAGTTTCCCAAACGGTGGTTGAGGAATTGAGGCGAGAAAGTCTTGCGGAAGGGCAATGGCCGGCAAAAAGTTTGATCAAGACATAAGGAGTACGATATGCACATTTTTAGTTTTAACGAAAATCAAAAGCCATACGTTTACCCTATCTTAAAAATCGTGATAAGTGTTGCACTGACAGTAATCGTTTTTTTCGTGAGGTTTCATTTTTTGATTGAAAATGATATTGTAAATGTAGTTACCGGGGTGGCAAGTGTAGCCGTGTTTGTGGCAGGCTTACAGTGTATATTTCGTTCGGTCGCGGAAATTGAGGATATCCGCGAAAATCGCACAATACAGGTCAAGGCAAATGAAAAAGTGAAAGCAAAATATAAGGCGGTTCCCGTCGATAAAATCGTCTCGCTGGTAAAAAACAATGATATTATTGCGATAAAGATCGTTTCGGGCGAAAAAGTGGTTGAGATCGGAGCAAGCGCAGACTGTAAGCGCGGGAGTTCTATGTTTTTTGATAAGCTTTACTATATTGATGATAATGAATTTCCGGACATTGATGACTTCGTAAGGGAAGTTCGGAAATACTCCGATGCCGGAATGCTGAAGGTCTTTTCGATTGATGACTGTCCTCCGGAGGTTTACGGACTGAAAGGCTTGGAGCATGATGAATGACGCCGGTAACTAAAGCTGCCGGCGCCGGGGCGTTGAATGAATAAGGGGGATAGGCATATGTCAGATCGGAATGCGATGCCCACAAAAGAAAGATTTTGCAAGTATCAAGCAACAGGAGTCGGCAGCCGATATGTGATCCAATGATGTTTTATTACACGCCGCCGGGGAGCCATTTCCGCATATGTGAAAAAGAAAAAGGTCGCAAATCATCTTGAAATGTGTCAAAAACATATTTACATTTCAAAAATGCTGTGAAATAATAATATCTGCAAGCAATGAGGCATAGGAAATGAAGGCCGGATATATCGGAGTATCAACAGCGGAGCAGAACATGGGACGTCAGGAAATATTGATGCGGGAGTTCGGCGTTGAAAAGGTGTTCATCGACAAGTGCAGCGGCAAGACGGCAAACCGTCCGAAGCTCGTCGAGATGATGAATTTTGTGCGCGATGGCGATACCGTTGTCGTGAGTGAGATCGCGCGTTTTGCGCGCAGCACAAAAGACCTTTTGAATCTGATCGACCAACTCACCGAAAAAGGCGTTCAGTTTGAGTCGCAAAAGGAAAAGACAGATACAACAACTCCCGCGGGAAAGTTTATGCTCACGGTTTTTGCGGTGGTGAGCCGGCTTGAGCGCGAATATATTCTTGCGCGCCAGCGTGAAGGGATAGAAGCAAAGAAAGCGCGCGGAGAGTACAAGGGACGACAGCCGATAGCTGTGGATGCGTCGCAATTTGAGCAGGAATATTGTCTTTGGAAGAGCGGCCGGATAACAGCGGTGACGGCGATGTCGCATTTCGGACTTAAACCGAACACGTTTTATCGCAGAGTCAGGGAGTATGAAGTCAAAGAGAAAGAGAAGGTTAAGACAAACTCATGATGCTCATAATCATACTGATCGTTATAGGTGTTCTGTTCGGTGTGCTGCGTGTAATTGTTGAGAGCAAGAACAAAGCGGATGCGGAGCGGCGGCGTCGGGAAGCCGAACGGGACGCCGAACAGGAAGACCTTGACGAGGACACCGACAAATACAACTGAAAACCGAATACAGACTCCCGCGACCGGGCGGGGGAGAGAAAGTCGGCAGGGGCTGCCGCGTTAACACGCGACAGCCCCTGAAAAAACATCTCGGCGGCAGAGCGCCGCCGTTTTGCTCCGATGTGATTTTGTATTTTAAAATTATGCGGGGCGCGTCGTTATTTCTCGGTATTGTCGGACAAGAACTGCCGATGCTGAGAGACTATGATGGTTTCGTATCACAGTCTCGGTTTTTTATTTCATTCCAAAGGATCGGCGGAGAGGGGAATTGGCCGAAAAAGAACTTATACCGCGCGTGAGGGAGGGTGACTGTCACGTGTAACTACCGTAGTACCGCGGTGATAATTTTGCCCGGCGTCTACCTCCCCCCGCAGCGGAACGCCACAGTTGCCGATGATGCATTCTCACTGCTTTTCATTTCAATCCACGCTCCCCGCGAGGGGAGCGACCGCGGCGCACTCAGCTCTCGGGAGCGTGTAGAAAATTTCAATCCACGCTCCCCGCGAGGGGAGCGACTCTCCCCGCGGCGCACTCCACTCATCGGGAGTGTAATTTCAATCCACGCTCCCCGCGAGGGGAGCGACCAGATAACTTATTTTTACTCCCGCGTTTGTCGCTATTTCAATCCACGCTCCCCGCGAGGGGAGCGACCTTGGCGGGGAAACCGTTCGCATACTACGAACTAATTTCAATCCACGCTCCCCGCGAGGGGAGCGACCTTTTGAGGGAGGGCAGAACGAACAAGGAAAGGAATTTCAATCCACGCTCCCCGCGAGGGGAGCGACCCCGATGGAGTCGAAAAACTGCCGGATCGAGTCATTTCAATCCACGCTCCCCGCGAGGGGAGCGACAAATTTTCCGCAAAGCTGGTGATTAATAGTGTCGATTTCAATCCACGCTCCCCGCGAGGGGAGCGACCTACTCATATCACGTTGATACACCCACGCTGTTTATTTCAATCCACGCTCCCCGCGAGGGGAGCGACGTCCAGTACTGCCCACCGGTCAACCAGGCCGGGGGATTTCAATCCACGCTCCCCGCGAGGGGAGCGACTCTTCGGGGAATGTGTGTATTGCGAAATGGCTTTCTATTTCAATCCACGCTCCCCGCGAGGGGAGCGACGGAAGGGGCAACGGAAGCCCGCGCCCCAAAAACAATTTCAATCCACGCTCCCCGCGAGGGGAGCGACATGCAAAGGCAAAGAAGATACAGCGGCTTATAAATTTCAATCCACGCTCCCCGCGAGGGGAGCGACCTGATGCACGGTTAACGTGGACGGCATCCCGCCCATTTCAATCCACGCTCCCCGCGAGGGGAGCGACATTATAATCTTGTTCCTTTTTGTATTTATGGGAGATTTCAATCCACGCTCCCCGCGAGGGGAGCGACGACGCGGCCTACATACTACACGACCGGGACGATATTTCAATCCACGCTCCCCGCGAGGGGAGCGACTTCCTCCCTTCTTTATCTGATATAATTATAGCAAATTTCAATCCACGCTCCCCGCGAGGGGAGCGACGTATTTTGGCGCCGTATTCATGCGCCGTATGGATATTTCAATCCACGCTCCCCGCGAGGGGAGCGACTCTTTACAGTTCTCCGCCTCATCCTCGGCAGAAATTTCAATCCACGCTCCCCGCGAGGGGAGCGACCGATCGTGAAGCACAGGACGGCGAAAACCGCCATATTTCAATCCACGCTCCCCGCGAGGGGAGCGACTGCCGAGGCGGTCAGACATGCCGCCGCCTCATCTGATTTCAATCCACGCTCCCCGCGAGGGGAGCGACGAAGAGGAGTTGCGGCAGTACCTTATCGACGCGCTATTTCAATCCACGCTCCCCGCGAGGGGAGCGACGCTATGCGGTACGGAGTGCCTTATCAAGGCAGTAAATTTCAATCCACGCTCCCCGCGAGGGGAGCGACATGGTCTTGGCTGCCTTGGAGACAGCAACGGCGAATTTCAATCCACGCTCCCCGCGAGGGGAGCGACTGAGGACGTTCGCGGCGATCCATCTTTTAGCTTTATTTCAATCCACGCTCCCCGCGAGGGGAGCGACCAGTTGCGTCCGATTACCGGCATAATGGGGGGCATTTCAATCCACGCTCCCCGCGAGGGGAGCGACCGGGCGGGCGCCGCCACCGGGTAAGCGCAGCTAAATTTCAATCCACGCTCCCCGCGAGGGGAGCGACGTCCTCAAGATTCTTCGCAGGGAGTAAAAAAATGGATTTCAATCCACGCTCCCCGCGAGGGGAGCGACGGCGACAAAGGAGCTGCTTGCCGACACTGCGGAATTTCAATCCACGCTCCCCGCGAGGGGAGCGACCACGCTGATGCGCGCTGCGGGCTGGGGCTGGGAGATTTCAATCCACGCTCCCCGCGAGGGGAGCGACCATTACCGCAATGCGCCGTCGGAGGTGACGCGCACCGATTTCAATCCACGCTCCCCGCGAGGGGAGCGACGCGGCAAGGGCGATCGTGAAGCACAGGACGGCGAATTTCAATCCACGCTCCCCGCGAGGGGAGCGACTAGAGACATTGCACGACAAGACACCGTACAAGGTATTTCAATCCACGCTCCCCGCGAGGGGAGCGACTGCTGGCATCTATCACCCGCCGAGCGGAGCAAAGCGAATTTCAATCCACGCTCCCCGCGAGGGGAGCGACCGACGCGTCTTGCGCTCGCGCGCAGTATGTCACCATTTCAATCCACGCTCCCCGCGAGGGGAGCGACAGTACATGATGCTCGACAACCTCCGCCTGGGCTATATTTCAATCCACGCTCCCCGCGAGGGGAGCGACTTGATATAATAGCGTATCAGCCCGCGCCGCTCGGCATTTCAATCCACGCTCCCCGCGAGGGGAGCGACCAATTACCCTGTCGGATGGCTCAAGCGGATCGCGATTTCAATCCACGCTCCCCGCGAGGGGAGCGACTCGGCAGAAGTATCTTGTCTTCGCAGTCAAAAAGATTTCAATCCACGCTCCCCGCGAGGGGAGCGACCGCGCCTGCGGCTTGTGCCTGATACCTCAATCGGATTTCAATCCACGCTCCCCGCGAGGGGAGCGACTTTTTCCATCCGGGCGATAAGTTATACCGCCCGGATTTCAATCCACGCTCCCCGCGAGGGGAGCGACGGCATTGCGAGGGCAAAAAAATGACCGCCGAAGATTTCAATCCACGCTCCCCGCGAGGGGAGCGACTACAAAGCCGAGAAGCAGGCATTCGCCGACCGTATTTCAATCCACGCTCCCCGCGAGGGGAGCGACAAGCGGAGACTCGGCGCGGATAAAGTCAACAGGAAATTTCAATCCACGCTCCCCGCGAGGGGAGCGACATACTGGACTTCCTGCGTCACCGCAAAGTTAAAGATTTCAATCCACGCTCCCCGCGAGGGGAGCGACGCGGGTTATCTTTTTATCAATCAAAACATGGGAGATTTCAATCCACGCTCCCCGCGAGGGGAGCGACCGCGGCGACAACGGATTCGGCAGCACAGGAAGATGATTTCAATCCACGCTCCCCGCGAGGGGAGCGACGGACGTGTTTACACGCTCGATACCTACATGGATCAATTTCAATCCACGCTCCCCGCGAGGGGAGCGACAGTATGCAATCTATAATCAGCACCTGTACAAGTGATTTCAATCCACGCTCCCCGCGAGGGGAGCGACGGTGGACGCGGACGCACTCGCAGACGCGCAGAAGATTTCAATCCACGCTCCCCGCGAGGGGAGCGACGCGGAACGGGCAAGACCTTCGCGGCGTGCGAGGTTGCATTTCAATCCACGCTCCCCGCGAGGGGAGCGACACGCTGTTCGGCGACGCGGCACAGACGGTGCAGGAATTTCAATCCACGCTCCCCGCGAGGGGAGCGACACCCCGCAAGAGGTAATTGAGCATGGCGACGAAAATTTCAATCCACGCTCCCCGCGAGGGGAGCGACGGTCAGTTTGGGGTTCGCTCCGTCATCGTTGGCGATTTCAATCCACGCTCCCCGCGAGGGGAGCGACACGGAAACCCGCGCCCCAAAAACAAAAGGAGAATATTTCAATCCACGCTCCCCGCGAGGGGAGCGACATCGATATCAATTGCGATAACTGGTTTTATTTTTTATTTCAATCCACGCTCCCCGCGAGGGGAGCGACATCTTTTACAAATTCATGATGACGCTCATTGGTAATTTCAATCCACGCTCCCCGCGAGGGGAGCGACGTTGTTCTCATTATTATGGTAATTGACAAATGAAGATTTCAATCCACGCTCCCCGCGAGGGGAGCGACGGTGAGGACGTTCGCGGCGACCCGTCTTTTAGCTTTATTTCAATCCACGCTCCCCGCGAGGGGAGCGACGCTGTCATAGTTTATTTTCTCTCCTTTCTTTCCAATTTCAATCCACGCTCCCCGCGAGGGGAGCGACCAGATGCTCCGCAAAGGCACAATAGGACAGCGCGATTTCAATCCACGCTCCCCGCGAGGGGAGCGACAACATCGACTTGTTTTTTGAGCTTGATTTGGATAATTTCAATCCACGCTCCCCGCGAGGGGAGCGACTTCCAAATAGTCGGCGTTGTATTTGGGATTCGAGATTTCAATCCACGCTCCCCGCGAGGGGAGCGACGTTATACATCGCCTTGTCTCCGACCATCCAGCCGCAATTTCAATCCACGCTCCCCGCGAGGGGAGCGACTGCCGCCTGTCTCCTCTTTGCAACAGTCGCAGTAAATTTCAATCCACGCTCCCCGCGAGGGGAGCGACCCGCACCCTCGGCGGTGTTCTTTTTGCTTTCAACATTTCAATCCACGCTCCCCGCGAGGGGAGCGACAATCGCCGCCGCATGCAAGGTC
>OCHK01000533.1_pt1 | contig 38227 bp, 40 predicted proteins | sample 1538551 | NCBI WGS metagenome assembly OCHK01 (sample SAMN04571707, study PRJEB22368) | human gut metagenome | biome: human gut; material: stool | host: Homo sapiens | place: Luxembourg | collected 2012-08-31
ACCACCAGCACCGCCACTAAGGCGCAGGCCATGGCTCCGGCCGCCACGCGCCGCAGCACCTTGTTGGGCCGCCGGTGGTGCTTCATAGGCGCGCCGGAGGCGGCAGTCGCCGCTGCGTGGTGCTCCCGGCGGGCGGCGTGGCTGTCCCGCAGGTTGATGATGGCCAGCAGCACCAGCACCGTCACAAACAGCAGGGTGGAAATGGCGTTGATCTCCGGGCTGACGCGCTTTTTGGTCATGCCGTAAATGGTCATGGCCAGGGTGGAGGCACTGGTCCCGGCGGTAAAATAGCTGATGATGAAGTCATCCACGGACATGGTGAAGGCCGTCAGCGCACCGGACACGATGCCGGGCTTGATCTCCGGGATCACCACCCGCCAGAATGCCTGCATCCAGGTGCAGCCCAGGTCCTGGGCCGCGTCGATGAGGTTCCGGTCCATCTGCCGCAGCTTTGGCCCCACGGACAGGATGACATACGGGATGTTGAAGCAGATATGGGCGATAAGCAGGGTGCCGAAGCCCATGGTCAGCCGCTCCGGCAGCACCACCGCCGACTGCCAGGAGTTCACCCACCCGGCAAAGGCGCCCCACCCGTTGAAGAACACCACGAACAGCAGGCACAGGCTGACGCCGGTGACGATATCCGCGTTCATCATGGGGATGTTGTTGACGGAATTGACGATGGTCCGGCGCCGCCGGCTCATGGCGTACAACCCGATGGCGGCAAATGTGCCCGCAATGGCCGCCACGATGGTGGACAGCAGCGACACCATCAGGGTGGTGTATACGCTGTTCATGATCAGGCGGTTAGACAGCAGGGACTCGTACCATTTCAGGGAAAAGCCCTTCCACACGCTGGAGCTGGTGCCCGCGTTGAAGGAGAAAACGATGAGAATGATGATGGGTGCGTACAAAAACAGGAACACCAGCGCCATCAGCACCCGATCGCCGACGCTGTTCTGCTTGCGGCCGGTCATAGCATCACCGCCTGTTCCTCGCCCTCACCGAAGCGATTCATCACCAGCATGCACACCAGAACGATGACCATCATCACCAGGGAGATGGCCGCGCCCAGCTGGGGGTTATAGGCCCCGCCCAGGAACTGCCGCTCGATGAGGTCGCCCAGCAGAAGCTCCGTGCCGCCGCCCAGCATCCGGCTGATGGCGAAGGTGGACACCGACGGCACAAACACCATGGTGATGCCGGAGATGACCCCCGGCAGGCTCAGAGGCAGGATCACCCGGCGGAATACCGTCATGGAGTTGGCCCCCAGGTCCCGGGCGGCCTCCAGCAGGGAGCCGTCCAGCTTGATGATGACAGAGTAGATGGGCAGGATCATAAACGGCAGATAGTTATACACCATGCCCAGCACCACGGCCCCCTGGGTATTCATCATGGAGAAATACTCCAGCTCCGTGCCGAAAATGTGGTTATACAGGCTGATGAGGCCGATTTTTTCAAACAGCTGGTTCAGGAGCCCGTGGTTTTCCAGGATGGTCATCCAGGAATAGGTCCGCAGCAGGAAGTTCATCCACATGGGCAGCATGATCAGCACCATGGCCGTCCGCTGGAAGGCCGGACCCTCCCGGCTCATGAGATACGATACCGGGTACCCGATGACCAGACAGATCAGCGTGGCGATGATGGCCAGCTTGAAGGACCGCAGAAACACCTGGGTATAGCCGCCCATCTGGACAAAGTTGTCCAGGGTGAAGCCCCCCTCCGAGGAGGAGAAGGCATAGATCACCATGATGAGGATGGGGGCCACCACGAAAATGGCCATCCACACCTCATAGGGCACGGCGAACCGGGAGAGCTTATTCTTCATCCCCGCTCTCCTCCTCATCCGTCTCCAGGGAGGCGTCCGCCAGCTCCTCATACTCCTCAGAATAGGAGCTGTAGTCGCCGAACTGACCGGAATATTCGCTCTTTTTCATGATATGGAAGCCGTCGGGGTCGATCTTCACACCGATGCGGGCCCCCACCGGGGAGTGGTCCGTGGTCTGGATCAGCCACTTGAAGCCCCGGAAGTCCACGATGATGTCGTACTGCATGCCCTTGAAGGTGACGTTGGTGACGGTGCCCGCCAGCTGCCCCTGCTCCACGGGGACAATGTCGATGTCCTCGGGGCGGATGACCACGTCCACCGGCTCGTTGGGGGCGAACCCGCCGTCCACGCAGGGGAACTCCTTGCCGTACATTTTCACCACGTTGTCGCGGACCATGGTGCCGTTGAGAATGTTGCTCTCGCCGATAAAGTCCGCCACAAAGGCGTTTTTCGGCTCGTTATAGATGTCCTCAGGGGTGCCGATCTGCTGGATGCGGCCCTTGTCCATCACCACCACGGTGTCGGACATGGTCAGGGCCTCCTCCTGGTCGTGGGTCACATAGATGAAGGTAATGCCCATCTGCTGCTGGATACGCTTCAGCTCGTTCTGCATATCCTTCCGCAGGCGCAGGTCCAGCGCGCCCAGGGGCTCGTCCAGCAGCAGCACCTTGGGCCGGTTCACCAGCGCCCGGGCGATGGCCACCCGCTGCTGCTGGCCGCCGGACAGCTGGGTGATTTTCCGGTGCTCAAAGCCCTTCAGACTCACCACGCCCAGCATTTCCGTCACGCGCTCCTCGATTTCCTCGGCGGGCACCTTGGCGATCCGCAAGCCAAAGGCGATGTTCTCAAACACGTCCAGATGAGGGAACAGCGCATATTTCTGGAACACCGTGTTGATCTGCCGCTTATGCGGCGGGACATCATTAATCCTCACACCGTCAAAGGTGACGTCTCCCGACGTGGGCGTCGTGAAACCGCCGATAATCCTCAGCGTTGTGGTCTTTCCACAGCCGCTGGGGCCCAGAAGTGTGAGGAATTCAGAATCGTTGATATACAGATTGATGTGATCGAGAACCAGCTCGTCGTCAAACGCCATGCAGAGGTCCCGCAGGCGAATCAACTCTTTGGACATTTATCCTCCCCCGTTCGTAAAATATTTTTGACTTACCTCTTTTCTCTGTTCAAAGGGAGGCCTTGCGGATAGGCCTGATATCTCTCGTTGAAATTTGGCAGATACAATATATAAAAAATAAAGACAAATGTCAATCATTATTTTTGCGAATATCAAAAAGGGCAGGAAAAAGCAAAAATCCCCTGTCCCGGTCTGTACCGGGACAGGGGAAAACGCGTCATGTTACTTGGTGCCGAAGATGCGGTCGCCGGCATCGCCCAGACCGGGAACGATATAGCCATGCTCGTTCAGGTGATCGTCCACCGCACCCACATAGATGTCCACATCGGGATGAACCTTCTGCAGGTGCTCAATACCTTCAGGGGCAGCCACCAGCACCATGAGCTTGATGTTGTGGCAGCCGCGCTTCTTCATCTCGGTGATGGCGGCATCGGCGGAGCCGCCGGTGGCCAGCATGGGATCCACGATGATGATGTCGCGGTCAGCCACGTCCTTGGGCATCTTGCAGAAATAGACGTGGGGCTCCAGCGTTTCCTCGTCCCGGAACATGCCGATATGTCCCACACGGGCGGAGGGCACCATGCGCAGCACACCGTCCACCAGACCCAGACCGGCCCGGAGAATCGGCACCACGGCGAACTTCTTACCGGCCAGGGTGGGCAGCTCCGCCTTGCACAGGGGAGTCTCCACCACCTTGGTGGTCAGCGGCAGGTCACGGGTGGCCTCGTAGGTGATGAGCATGCCGATCTCGGAAACCAGCTCCCGGAAATCCTTGACGCTGGTGTTCTTGTCCCGGAGGATGGTGAGCTTGTGGGCCACCAGGGGATGGTTCATGACGTGGACTTTTTCGCTAAACATGGTGCTTCTCCTTTATATATAAAATTATTAATCCAAGGTGATCTTCAGGCCCCGGGCCAGCCGCTCCCGCTCCGCCTGGCTCAGCCGCAGGTACACGGGAACCAGGTCCCGGGCCGTGGTGACCTGTCCGGCGGCAGCCATTTCCTCCGCCGCCAGGGCCACCCCCACGGCGTTCTGCATCACCAGCTGAGGCGGGGCCATCCGGCAGGGGACATCCTGCTCCAACAGATGATTATAACACAGCCCGGCCCCGTCGCCAACAACAAATTTCGGCTCCGGGCGGTTTTTTATCTCCTCCACCAGCTCCGCCAGGCCGATGGCCCGGTCCGGACACTGCCGGGTCAGAACGCCATCCTGGGCCAGGAACAGGGCATTGTATACCTGATTGCGCCGGGCGTCCATGGCGCAGACGATGAGGCCCTCCATATGGGCCAGGTTCCGGGCCATGGCGGCCAGGGTGGACACGCCGCAGCAGGGCTTTTCCAGGGCCCAGGCCAGGCCCTTCAGGGCGGACACGCCGATGCGCAGGCCGGTGAAGCTGCCCGGCCCGTTGGTGGCCGCCAGCAGGTCCATATCCTGGACCCGCAGCCCGGCGGCGGACAGCATACCGTCCACCAGAGGCATCAGGGTGCGGCTGTGGGTCAGGCCCATATTCTGATAGGCGCTGGCCAGGAGAACGCCGTTTTCCACCACGGCGGCGGAGACGCTTTTGGCCGAGGTCTCGATGGCAAGTATTTTCAAAGAGGCTCCCCTCCCTCAATGGTAATGCTGCGCCAGCCGTCGTTTTCCGGACAGCGGGCGATGGTGACGGTAACGGCGTCCGGCGGCAGAGCGTCCCGGACGTTTTCACTCCACTCCACGGCGCACACGCCGCCCCGGTCCAGATAGTCCTCCCAGCCGATGTCGAACAGGGCGTCAGCGTCCGCCAGGCGGTACATGTCGAAGTGGAACAGGGGCGTGGGGCCATCGTATTCGTTGACGATGGTGAAGGTGGGGCTGGTGACCCGGCCCCGGCAGCCCAAGCCCCGGGCCAGGCCCCGGGTGAAGGCGGTTTTGCCCATCCCCAGGCCGCCGAAGTAGGCCACCACCGCACCGGGGCCCAGGGTCCGTCCCAGACGGCAGCCCAGCTCCTCCGTTTCCGCAGGACTGTGGGTGATATACTCCATAGGTGGCCTCCTCTCCGTAAAATCAACTGATTATATCACAGGAATTCTCACTTGAAAAGAGAAAATTCGGTTTACAGAAAAAGTTTCGTATGCTATACTAAATTGATATCATGTTCCATGCAACCGGTTTTACAAGAGGAGCCTTTCATGCTGAAACGAATCAAGGATAGCATTTTCGATATTTTGCGGCAGGCCGACTGGCTTTTGCTGTGTCTTTGCTGCGGTGCGGCCCTGTTCGGGCTGGTGATGATCGCCAGCGCCACGAACTTTCTGAATTCCTGGAAGATGGTCATCGTCCAGGCCTGCGCCATTGTGCTGGGAGTGGGCATCTATTTTCTCATGTCCCAGATCGACCTGACCGAGGCCGCCAAGCGCTGGAAATGGCTGCTGGGCTTCGGCATCGTCATGTTCCTGCTGCTGAAAACGCCGCTGGGCATCGAAAACAACGGCAACCGGGCCTGGCTGGGGATCCAGGGCTTTCCGGCCAATATCCAGCCGGCGGAGATCGTGAAGCTGACGTTCATCCTGGTGCTCAGCCGGCAGCTGGTGTGGGTCAAGGAGAACTGGGGGCTGAAATCCCTGCGTTCCATTGCGTTTCTGGCGGGGCATGTGCTGCTGATGGTGGGGCTTTACTACGTCATCTCCTCGGACATGGGCAGTGCCCTGGTGTATGTATTCATCTTCGCGGCCATGGCCTTTGTGGCCGGAGTGGCGGCCCGGTGGTTCATCATCGCCCTGTTAGGCGGCGGCGCGGCGTTTTACCTGCTGTGGGAGCTGGACAAGATCCCGGACTATATGAAGGAGCGGTTCATGGTGGTGTTTGACCACAATCTGGACCCCCTGGGGGCCGGATGGCAGCAGACCCGGAGCCTGCTGGCCCTGGGCGGCGGCAAGCTCACCGGCCAGGGGCTGTTCCATGGGATACAGACCCAGGGCGAATACTCCGGCAGTCTGCCGTTCCGGTACACGGACTTCATCTTCTCCGCCATCGGCGAGGAACTGGGGATGCTGGGGTGCCTGGCGGTGCTGCTGCTGCTGGCGGCCATCATCGTGCGGTGCCTGATGGTGGCGCGGAAGGCCCGGAACACCACGGAGTCCTACGTCTGCGTGGGGGTGGCGGCGGTGCTGATCTTCCAGACCATCAGCAACGTGGGCATGTGCCTGTTTGTGCTGCCGGTGATCGGTCTGACGCTGCCGTTTTTCAGCTATGGTGGCTCGTCCGTTGTGACCTTGTTTGCCGCCATGGGCATGGTCAGCAGCGTCCAGAGCCACTCCCTGCCGGATTGGCTGCGGTAAGGGGGGCAGACATGGAGCGTAAGTCTGCCGGGCTGCGGGTCCGCCGAATGACGGAGGCGGACCTGGAGCCTCTGCACCGGCTTCTGTCGGACCCGGAGGTCATGCGATATCTGGAGCCGCCCTTTTCCCGGGAGCAGACCCGGGCCTTTCTGGACCGGGCGGGGCTGACGCCGGAGCCGCTGATCCTGGCAGTGGACGACGACGGCGGCTTTGCGGGGTATGTGATCTGGCACCCCTATGACGATGTGTCCATGGAGCTGGGCTGGGTCCTGGACCGCAGCCGCTGGGGCCGGGGATACGCCTGGGAGCTGACCCGGCTGCTGACAGACCGCGCCCGGCGTCAGGGCCGGGGCGTGGTCATTGAGTGCGTCCCGGAGCAGACGGTGACCCGGCACATCGCGGAGAAATCCGGCTTCCGCTTCTGCGGCATGGCGGAGGGCTGCTGCGTGTACCGGCGGCAGCCGGACGAAAAAGAACCGCTTTGATCGGCCGACTCAAGCGCGGCAAAAAATCAGAATGGCGCAGCGTAAGCTGCGCCATTCTGCACAATCCGGAACTATGTATCCAGGTATGCCGGAAAGCTGACTTGTTATCCGATTATTTACACGATGAAGTACAGCACCAGCGGGATGCACAGCACATACAGCACCGGGTGGACCTTCTTTGCATCGCCCGTCAGCACCTTGATCAGCACGTCCGTCAGCACGCCCAGGCAGATTGCCGCGGCGATGTCGCCGGTGAAGGTGCCGAACAGGATCATTACAAAGGGACCGAAGCAGCTCTTGAAGTCGGAGAAGTCCAGCTTCGTAAAGCCCGACAGCATGGAGAAGCCCACGAAGATCAGCGCCACGCCGGTCACGGCAGTGGGGATCATCAGAAACAGCGGGGACAGGAAAATGCACACCAGGAACAGCCCGCCGCTGACGATCGCCGTCAAACCCGTGCGGCCGCCTGCTTCCACGCCGATGGTGGATTCAATGAAGGTGGAGATGGTGGTGCATCCGGTGCCGGAGCCCACCACCGTGCCAACGGCATCCACCAGGAAGGGCTTTTCGATCTGGGGGAAGTTGCCGTCCTCGTCCAGCATATTGGTCTGGGCGCCCACGGCAATCAGCGCGCCGAAGGTAGCAAAGAAGTCGCTGGTGAACAGGATGAAGATCCATACCAGCGCGCCGGGGATGTCTGCCAGCACGGACTTGAAGTCGTAGCACAGCACCAGGTTGCCGATTTCGCTCATATCCGGCAGGGACACCAGCGCAGCAGGCAGCGTAGACACGCCCATAGGAATGCTGATGATGGTGCCGACAATGATGCCGATCAGAATAGCGCCGCGCACCTTGTAGGCCGTCAGCACGCCCATCACTGCCAGGGTAATCAAGGCCAGCAGCACCGCAGGCTGGGTAAAATCGCCCAAAGCCAGACCGCTGTCGCTGAAAGTGGCAAGGCCGGTGTTTTTAAAGCCCAGATAGGCAATAAAGAAGCCCACGGCGGTTGGTATGGCGATCTTCAGGTTTTTCGGCAGCAAATCCACCACCATTTTCCGCACACCCAGAACCGTCACCAGAATGAACAGGATACCGGAGCACAGCAGCAGCGCCATGGCCCAGCCGAAGGATACCGTGCCGCTGTTGACCAGCCCGCCGAGAATGAAGTTGCTGCCCATGGCGGTGGACAGCGCCAGCGGCAGATTGGCATACAGGCCCATAAACAGGGTGATGATGCCGCTGACCAGTGCGCACATCACCAGCAGCGCTGACTTGCTGATCACAACGCCGTTTATATCCGTGATGTAGGGATCGGGGCCGAAGCCGCAGATGGCGGAGGGCTGCACTGCCAGCACATAGGCCATGGTCATAAAGGTGGTGATACCCGCCAGCACTTCCCGCCGGACGGTGGTACCGTGATCCTTCAGCTTAAAAAAATCGTTTTTCATGTTGCTCCTCTCTGTGCTCTTTTGCAAGTTGGGTTTTGGGGGATTCGGTTTTATTCCACGACCTCCAGAATGGGGTCGATGACCTTCTGCTGCACCACATCAATGAATCCGCAGTCGGTAATGGCGTAAGCAGGGATAGCTGCCAGACAGATAAAGCTGAGGAACATGAAGGGAATGGCAATTTCCGTGCCCATTTCGTGAGCCACCCGGTTCAGCTCCTTCTTCTTCTCCGCCAGCTCATCCAGGGGCAGGTCGCTCAGCAAGCCACAGATGGGATATGCCACCTCGGCGGCCACCTTGCCACTGCGGACGATCACCTGTCCGCCGCCCAGTTCCACGCAGCGGTTCACCGCCAGCGCCATGTCCTCAAAGCTGTCGCCCATGACAATGATATTGTGGTTGTCATGACCCACGGAGGAGGCCATTGCGCCGCCCCGGATATGGAAGCCGCCCATAAAGGCCTTGCCCACATTGCCGTTCTTGCCATGGCGCTCTACCTGCGCAATGTACAGCACATCCTGCTCCACATCGCACTGCACCACGCCGTCTACCACCGGCAGCTCCACATCCCGGCGATTGGTGAAGGGCATGTAGGGCAGCGTATCCATCACCAGGGCCTTCACCTTCTTGGCGCCTGCAGGGGCATGAATCTTGAAGCTGTCCGCCGTGATGGGGTTCTTCAGATGCATGGTGTTCAGCACACAGGGCTCATGCTCTGCCGTCTCATAGTGTACCAACAGCTTGCCGTTGTCTGTGATCTGGCGGCCGCCGGCGAAGGTGGTCAGCACGCGGAAATCCTCCGGGCCGGTGGTGATGTTGACGTCTGCCCGGCGTCCGGGTGCCAGTCCGCCGATTTCCCGATCCAGATTGAACGCCCGTGCGCAGTTGACGGTAACCATCTGAATGGCCTTGACAAAGTCCAGACCCATGCCCAGGGCCGTGCGCAGCGAGTCGTCCAGATGGCCCCGCTCCTGCAGGTCCACCGTGTGCAGGTCGTCGGTGACGATGCTGACCATGGCGGTGTCCAGATGATTTTCCATCACGGTCTTCAGCAGCACCGGCATATTCCGGGCGGCGCTGCCCTCGCGCATCATCAGGTGGCAGCCGTTGCGCAGCCGCTCAAACACATCCTTTTCGCAGAAGGACTCATGGTCGGTGGACACACCGGCGGCAATGCAGGCGCTCATGGCCGGGCCGTACATATCCGGCAGATGGCCCTGCAGGGTCTTGCCGGGCATGGACAGCGTGGTGTCAAAGGACTCCAGCAGATCGGGGAACCCGGCTGTGATATAGGGGCCGACACACTCGGACAGGCCCACCGCGTCCGGACGCTTCAGGGCCTTGCGGATGATCTCCGGATTAAAGCGCCCGCCGCTGGTTTCCAGATTGGGGGAAAACGGCACGTGGGACGGCACCACGAAATAAATTTTCAGGTCTGTGGCCTCGGCCTCCTTCAGGATGGCCTCGATGCCCTCCAGCCCGGACACCACGCCCACCTCGTGCAGGTCCGTCATAATGCCGGTGGTGCCGTGTGCCAGCACCGCCTCGGCAAAGGGCCGGATGGCCAGCGAGGAGCTTTCCGGATGGATATGTCCGTCCAGGAAGCCGGGGGTCAGATACTTTCCCTCCGCGTCCACCACCCGGGTGCCCTCGCCGATGCAGTATTCCACATCGCCCACGGCAGCGATGGTGTCGCCGCAGATGGCCACGCCGCCGTCATAGATCTCACCGGAATAGACATTAACCACCTTGCCGTTCCGGATCACCAGATCGGCCGGAGTCTCACCCTTCGCAACGGACAGTAATTTCTGATTCATGCTGTACCTCCATACTAAACGCATAATTCCGCTTGCTGCTTCTATGTTCTGGTGCCCCGCACCGTTGGAAACCCTTTAAACCTTCACCACCGGGAAGCGGTCCGGCAGCTCAATGCCCGCTCGCTTATAGATGGCCTTGGCCCGGTCGCAGGCCTCCTTCAGGATGGCCTCCTCGTCCAGGGTCAGGATCTTCCGGTCCCGCATAAGCCACTTGCCGTCGCACATGGTGGATTGGATATTGGCCGAATGCATGGCCGTTACCAGGGCGGCGATTTTGTCGTTCACCGGCATCATCGACGGACCGTGGGGGTCAATGACGATCAGGTCCGCCTTCTTGCCGCATTCCAGACTGCCGTACAGGTCCTCGTCCAGCAGTGCGCGGGCGCCCCACTTGGTGGCCATCCGCAGAATATCCTGCGAGGGAACCACCGTGGGGTCCAGACGCCAGCCCTTGTGGATCAGGCTGGTCAGCCACATCTCGTCCACCATGTCCATGTGATTGGAGGAAGAAGCGCCGTCCGTACCGATGGAGGGCCGCAGCCCCATAGCCAGCATCTTCGGGATCCGTGCAAAGCCCAGCACGCGCATGGCGGAAGCCGGGTTGTGGGAAATCTTCACTTCCCGCTTCTTGAACAGCTCCAGCTCCTCATCCGTCAGCCATACCGTGTGAACGGCCAGTAAATTCTTATCCAGCACGCCCAGCCGCTCCAGATGCTTTACCGTGCCCTCACCCCAGCGGGCGTAGGTATATTCTTTTTCCTCCTTGGCCTCAGCCACATGCATGTGGATGCCGACGCCGTATTTATCCGCCAGTTCCTTGGTGCGGACGCACAACTCATCGGTGTTGTTGAAAATGGTGCGCAGGCCAAACCAAACCTGTACCCTTCCGTCGGCGGTATTGTGGAATTTCTCCAGATCCACCACCTGCTGCTCCAGTTCCTGCTCCATGGTGCGCTGCCAGATTTCCGGCAGTCCCTCGCCGCAGTCCATCACAGATTTGGCCAGCTTACCGCGCAGACCGGATTCCGCCGTACCGCGGGCCATGCCGGAGACGAACTGTCCGCCCGGCTCTGCAAAGGAGGTCACGCCGGAGCGGATCAGCTCAAGACTGGTCATCAGCGTGGATACATAAGAGTCCTCCTCCGTCATGCTGCTCTCAAAGGGCCACATCCGGTCGTGGAGCCAGCAGATGAAATCCACATCATCGCCTACGCCCCGGGAAATCTGCTGGGAGGTGTGTACGTGAGTGTTCACAAACCCGGGCAGTACATACTTGCCCTGCAGGTCAATGACCTCCGCGTCGGGCTTCACCAGCCTGGGGTCAACCTTACCGACCGCCGTAATGCGGTCATCCTCCACCAGCACGCCGCCGCCGTCAAAAACGGTGTCCTGCTGATCCATGGAGACGATGTAGCCATTCTTCAAATAGGTTTGCATGAGATCCCTCCATCCAGATACTTGTCAAGCTGCTTCAAAAATGATATACTCACCCTACAACCTATAACAGTTATAGGTTCAAGCCCTAATTTTGATTTTTCCGGATTTTCTGGTGTTCTCACAAAATCCTGCTGTTATACCCCGGAAAAATGGGAGGTTTTTTATGAAAGAATTTTTGACCATCGGGGAGCTTGCCGACATTTTCAACATGGATGTCCAGCTGCTGCGCCATTATGACGCCAAGGGCCTGCTGGTGCCGCAGGTGCGCAACAGCGAAAACAACCGCCGCTTTTACCACTTCGACCAGGTCTATCCTCTGGCCACGATCCGGTATCTGCGGCGGCTGGACTACTCTCTTGCCCAGATCAAGGCCTTTCTCCACAGCAACGGCCTGCGTGATAACCTGCAAATGCTCTCTCGGCAGGCGCAGCAGCTGCATCGTCAATGTGATGAGCTGAACGCCACCATCCAGATCATCCAGCAGAAGGTGGAGTTTATCGAGCGGGAGCAGGCCGCCAGCCAACGGGATAAATTCTATGTCCGCTCCTTCCCACGCCGGGCCTTTCTGCACATCGGCGAGGAAATCAACCTCTTTACCCATGAGCTGTTTTACTTCTATCCCACCGTGGGCTTTTATCAGGGGCAGCGGAAATGGTTCGGCGCCTACCTCTATGAAGATACTCCCGCCGAGGCCCGCCGCCTGCCGGACCTGATGGCCGACCAGCCCGTTTCCTATATCCCCACCGGGGACTATCTCTGCGGCTATCACTATGGGCCGTATCTCACCATTCAGGACTCTATCGACCGCCTGTTTGGCGAAGCTTACCGACGTAAGCTGCCGGTGGATGACTGTGTTATCACCCCCAACATCGTGGATCAGTGCTGCGAGGGACACCCGGATAATTATATTACCGGCCTGGAGGTGCGCATCCTCTCCCTGGATGAACAAAATGAAGAAAAGCCCTTTGCGGTCATTTCCAAGCCCGAGGACGTGTAAGCTGCTGCGTATACCGGTGGGAGCCGGAGAACCGCCGGTTCAAACGCAGTGTATGCCGCAGTACATAGGACCATCCCTCCCGGGCATAGGATTGCCGTGAAGGAGGGATGGTTTATGTTATCGGCGGCTTTGCTGCTGCTGTCCAACAGCTTGTTTCTGACGCTGCACCTGTCCGGAAATCCCGGGTCGTTTCCCCGTCCTTTGTCCCGACAGGAGGAGCGGGAGTGCCTGGAGCAGTGGGGCAGGGGAGACCTGTCTGCCCGCAACCGCCTGGTGGAGCACAATCTCCGCCTGGTGGCCCATATCATCAAGAAGTACTACACCCAGGCTGCCAACCAGGAGGATCTGATCTCCATCGGCACCATCGGCCTGATCAAGGCCGTGAACACCTTTCGGCCGGACAAAAAAATCCGCCTGGCAACCTATGCGTCCAGGTGTATTGAAAATGAAATCCTCATGCACTTCCGCGCCCAGCGGAAGCTGCAGGGGGAGGTGTCGCTGTCGGAGGCCATCGAGACGGATAAGGCCGGCAACGCTCTTTATTTACAGGATGTGGTGGGGGCCGACGACACCATGCAGGAGGACCTGGAGGGCCGGGAGGATCAGCGGCTGATCCGGCGGCTGGTAGGGGAGTGCCTGACGCCTCGGGAGGCCGACGTGATCCGCCGCCGCTACGGCCTGGACGGCCACCCGCCCCAGACCCAGCGCCAGGTGGCCGCCGCCTACGGCATCAGCCGCAGCTATGTATCGCGCATCGAGAAGCGGGCCCTGGAGAAGCTGGAGGCGGCCCTGCGGGAGCACTGCTATCCATAAACGACAAAGAACGGGGGCGGCGGCCCCCGTTCTTGCTGTTTGAGCAGTCCGTAGGCAAGAACGTTCCGCATCACGGCGTGAAACGCTCTTGCTGCATAATCGGAAATGATATATATTCCTATGTATTCAACACTTATTCTTCATTGAAAGTGGCGCATGAGAGCGGAAGCGTATATGAGAAGATGTCCGCCGTCTACAGCGCCTATGATAACACCGGCGCGCTGATAAATTTGTTGCAAATGGTCTATCACAATGTGAAGCATTATTTCCAGATGCAGATCGACATGCAGGATGTGAACCAGGTGCTGGCGTCCCACTTCAATGATTTTGGGCAGAAGGTGATCGAGGCATACATACGCCCCCTGAAAATCAAGGACTCCGTTCCCAAATACCGCGTTCCCATCCAGTCCGTTCTGAGAAACTGGGCAGAGGACGATGCATTGCTGCTTGCCATGGCCAACGCGGCATTGCAGGATAAGCGCGGCGACAGCGTGGAGAAGTGCCGTGCCGATCTGCTGCGAAAAATTTTCTGGATCGACGAGCGATACGATAACATGGAGCACGACTATCTCGATGAGATCGACGCGCAGGTTCGCCGATATACAAGAGCGGCGACGCAAAAAGTGGAAAATCTGACGAATCGGGATCAGAACGTCCGCGGAAACCTGAATACTTTGCTTACGGCATTGTCACGAAATCGCCGCGCGGCCATAGCAGCTTATGTACAGGGGTGGTTGGGAGATGCGGATATCCGTTATTCCAAAGACCTGGGAATCCGGGATGATAAAGGATATATCATGAGCCTGCTGGCTGTGCTGACAAGCGGAGAACCCGCTGCCGGGTATCAGATCCAGGAGTTAGGCGGTGCCTTCAACGAAAATGGCTACTCCATCCCCCAGATGCAGATTTGCCGGAAGGAGAAAAAGAAATGAACTTCGACTTTATTCAGCAGGCAACCTCCAGGGAGTTGGAGCAGTTTAAGTCTGTGTGCAACCAGCTCCTCAGCCGGACCTATGTGGTGCGGACCCTGTACCGCCCCGGGAAAGGGCGGGTGAACAATCCGGACTATACGTTTCTGTCGCTGCATTATGAGGCCGTGCAGGACTTCTGGATTGGGACTTGCGCAAAGATATGTTGATTTTCTGCTGTTCAATCAAATGGATAAGCAGCCTGTACTGGCGATTGAGGTGGACGGAACGGGCTTCCATGAAGTCGGAAGCAAACAGGCGGAGCGGGATATAAAGAAGAACTCTATTTTGGAGAAATGTGCTGTTCCTTTGCTGCGCCTGCGCACAGATGGCAGCGGAGAAAAAGAGAAGATCAGGGATATGTTGAAAACTGCACCACAGAAGTAAGAGGATAAGGGTTCTATAACAAACGTTGGGGCCAGGCTGATGCCTGGCCCCATTGTCATAAAAAAGTTGAGGATAGAGATAAAATCGTCAGCCATTCTTGTTGCCCGTTATAGCCTTCATGGCATTGCGGGCGCGTTTTGCCACATAGGCATCCCGATCATTTGCATACTGTCGCAATAGCGCCATTCCATCGGGGATGCTCCTGCGTCCAAGCAGCTCGGCGCATTGCCACCGGGCCTGGGGAAATATGCTGCGCAGCCCGGCATGTGTCAGGACGGATATGAGCAGTTCGTCTCCCTGTGCAGACAGACAGTCCAGAACGTCCTCGGTTTCATCGTCCAAAGCCATCATTGTCAGCAAACAGTCCATATCTGCCGGGAAGAGCCCGCCTCGCTTGATAAGTGAACACACTTCATCCAGCATCTTTTCCCATTCCGGAAACATATACGGCTCTGGATCCTCCGTTCCGCAGCATTCTGCGTACTGACGCGGTGTCATTTTCAGCCAGTGCCACAGATTGTGTATGTAATTTTCCAGCGACTTCCTCATCGCTCACACTCCTGTCTGGGCTGGGGTATCGGATGCATCCTATACCGCCCCCTATTCAATGCACTCCACCTGAACAATTACATTTGTAAATTCATCAAAATAGATCGTATATTTCCGATCACTTACAAAGTCATCGGGGAATATTTCTTTTTTGAGAAAATGTCCAGATAAAAAGTTCGTTTTTTCCTTCGCCATTCCAAAACACATATTCATTTGTTACCGGCAGTGGGGGCGCGACTCTGGAATTGCGGTGACTGTCAATAAACTCCCCTGTATACGATGATACGCCAGGGAACACGATCCTGGATGCATACAACAGGCTCAGGCCGATCGCAGCAGCAATCATAATCAGTCCCAATTTACAATCTTTGATTTTAACTTTTCTGGCCCACGGTCTATTAAGCAGGATGCACGCAACTCCCAAAACCAGGATCACCCCGCAGACGCCCCATATCCTATACAATACTCCGGAAAAATTGAACATACCATGCCCTCAACTGAATCAATATAACATCACTCTGACAATATCAAATCCAATAATAACCGACCTGGAATCGATTGAGAATTGAAGTACGCACTATTTTCTCTTATAAAGCAATGACATAATCATGAAAAATATCTCGTTCACTGTTATCAGACAGCTATGAAACACAATTTTATATTTTGGCATTAAGCGTAGGCGATGCTGCTGCCGCTCTTGCTCATGGACGCCAGCTGACGGCCATGCTGCCAGGCATAGGTCCATGTGCCGTCGGACAGGGGATTGCCTATGGCATCGTAGGTGATGGATTTCCCGTTATACGCCGTCAGCAGGTCCGGCCAATTGGCGTTGCTGTAGGTGTAGGTGCTGCTTGCTGTCCGGACGTGGCCGTCTATTAACGGCCACGTCCGTCAGCCGGGACAATTATTCCTCCTCGTCGGATTCCCGGTCCCCCTGATCGGGAGGTATTTCCCCGCGCCGCAGGCTTTCAAATTGCATGCGTTCCTCGCCTGTCAGCGGTGGAAAAATCAAAACCTGCGGCCAGCGAAAGGTGGCACGCTCTATATTGATCCGTCCACCGGCTGTTCCTTCTAACATTACGGTGCTGCATACCATCATGAATGCCTCGCCAGGTGTTTCTTCTATAACTTTCGCTATGGGATACAGGCCCACCATCTGAAACCGTTCCCACGGATAGAGGTGACGAAAGATACCCAGCAATATCACGGTAATCCCCTTGGTGGATACAATGTATACCCGGCTGAGCGCAATAATCATGGTAAATACCACCGCATTAAATATCAGTCCAAAAATCCAGAATATGACTACGTCAAGGGCTATTGGAGTAGGCGGTTTAAAGTAGGAGATATAGGCGTAGATATAAAACACATCAATTCCTACACCGGATATAATGAAAAACATCATCTGGTCATGCATCCCAGATGGGGAGATACGCATGTTGCCTTTTTCTAATTTCTTCATACAGTCATCCTTACCGGGCCCCTTCGGCCCATACACATATTAGAGCTCCCTCCGCTGCTTCTGCTTCTGCGGCTCGACGAGTATGTTGTTGCTGCGATATATGCGGAACCGGCTAACTCACTAGGCAGACTATAATCCTTTAAATGTAAATGCGTAAAACCCAACCCCTTTGCATCTTTATTTTTCATTTTAAATTGGTTGACTTCATCTTCAAATTTCTTCAAAGAACTTACCAACTTTTTTAATTCCTGATAGTCGAGTAATATCTCAACACTATCGGTTTCTGTGTTGTTTGTAGTATAAATTTTCACAAAATCAACCTCCCCATCCGTGTTGTATTCCTTTCATAAAGTGGATGCAGGCCTGCGTCTCTACCATATACAACACCACTGCGGCAGTTTTGCAACCGCTTTTTTGCAATTTTGTAAGAATTGGAATATGTCACAAAAGCAGGATGCTTTTGTGAGCATTGTGCCCAGACGAAAAATCGGATTCCTGCCGAATACAGGCAAAAACGGGAATCGCTCCCCGTGGGGGGGGAGCGACATGGGTGGGGTTCGACTTCTCCTGATAACGCTTTTGTCAAGCCCATTGGATTATTAAAAAATCCTCCTACCATCTCATTTCTGAGGGTAGGAGGATTCGCCAGCTTAATCTGCTGACATTGGGCCGCAGCCCCCGTTTTTCAGCTCATCTTTTCTGCCACCGACTCCAGCGCCTGGTCCATGGCGTTGCCCATGCGCTGCATGGCCTTGCCCACGGCGGTCCTTCTGGGCCGGGGACGCGGCAGAATGATGATCTCCAGCATGGCGCCCGCTACCATTCCGGCGGCCAGGCCCCACAAAAACGTACCGGTTTTACACATCCGTTACCCCTCCTTTTCATGACGCTCTTAGTATGGCCCGGGCCGCAGAAAATCATTCCGCCGCCCTTGCCAAAATCCGGAGAAGTGCGTATAATAATGGGGAAAAATTTGCGCGCACAAGGAGATTTTTATGTCGATCGCACTTTTACAGGAGAAGATCCGTGCCCGGAAAACGCCCCTGGCCCTGGTCCTGGGGCCGGAGGCGGACAAGCTGCCCGCCAGGATCACGAAGAATTTCACCGATATGTACGGCCCCGGCGACATGGCCCAGGCGGAGGCTCTGCGCTATCATGGCAGCCAGCTCATCAGCCAGACGGCCCCGCTGCTGCCCGCCGTGGTGCTGCAGGCGGAGCGCTATCTGCGCTACGGCTTCATGGGCATGGACGTGCTGGCCAACCTGGTGAACATGGCCAAGGCCCAGGGGCTTTACACCATAGTGGACGCCCGCACCGCCGCCCCGGCGGTGTATGTGGAGGGCGGCATCCGGGCCGACGGCGTCACCGTGACCCCCTATCCCGGCAGCGACGTGTGCCGGGTAGGGGAGGACAAGTCCGTGTTTGCCGCCGTCCGCACCGGCAACCCCTCCGCCCCGGAGATCCAGAATCTGCTGTCCGGTGACCGCCAGCTGTATTTGGCGGCGGCGGACCAGATGGTTCGCCATGGCGCGGCGCTGATGGCGGAGACCGGTTACGTCCTGGACGTGAAGGAGCTGCGCAGCCGGGCTCCCAAGGCCTTTTTGCTGCTGCTGGGCTGCGACGGGGAGAACGCCCTGCCCGCCTTCGACGACTATGGCCGGGGGGCGCTGATCGCCGACACCGCCCTGCAATACGCCGACGCCGACGCCGTACAGGCTACCGTCCGGCAGCTGAAGCAGCTGGTCACCGTGCTGTAAGGGAGGGCTTGCTATGACGAAAATCTATCTCATCCGCCACGCCGAGGCCGAGGGCAATCTCTACCGCATCGCCCACGGCCAGGAGGAGGGCCTGATCACCGACTACCGCGGCCCCCGCCAGATGCAGGCCCTGGCCCGGCGGTTCCGGGACATCCCGGTGGACGCCGTATACGCCAGCGACCTGATCCGCACCCAGACCACGGCCCAGGCGGTTTATGTCCCCAAGGGTCTGCCCCTGCACCTGGAGCCCGCCTTCCGGGAGGTGCACATGGGCGTGTGGGAGGGCCTGACCTGGCGCCAGATCGAGACCCGCTGGCCCTTGCAGATGATGGAGTTCAACCACCAGCTGGACCGCTGGCAGGTGGAGGGCTGCGAGACTGCCCAGACCGTGCTGGACCGGTATCTGCCTGCCCTGCGCCGGGTGGCCCGGGAGCATGACGGCCAGACGGTGGCCGTTTTCTCCCACGGCGCGGCCATGCGCATCGTTCTGGGTACGCTTCAGGGGCTGCCCCTGGCGGAGATCGGCCAGTCGCCCCACGGCGACAACACCGCCGTGTCCCTGATCGAGGCCCAGGGGGACGACCTGCGGGTGGTGTTCCGGGACGACAACAGCCACCTGACGGCCCAGGAGGGCCTCTCCACCTTCGGCAAGCAGACCTGGTGGAAAACCAAGGGCATGGTGGAGCCTGGCCAGCTGTATCGCCCGGCCAGCCATGAGCAGGGCCGCCTGTTCGGCGCGCCGGAGGGCGGACAGGGCACCGCCGTGTGGTACAACGGCCAGGAGCTTATCGGCCTGTACCAGACCGTCCGGGAGCCGGACGCCCTGCGCATCACCTGGTACGCCATGGACCCCATGTGGCGGGGCCGCCGCCAGGGGATCCCGCCTATGGGCCAGATCATCCAGCAGGGGCGGCGGCTGGGCCTGCCTTACCTGCGGCTGACCTGCACCGATGAGAGCCTGCGCCCCTTCTGGCAGCGCCTGGGCTTCCGGGGCGACGGGGCGGAGCTGGAAAAGGATATCCGCCTGCAGATTCCCGACCTGCGGCAGTGGGTCATGGAGTGATCATATCCGAAAAAATGCACCCTCAGCAAGCGGCAAAAGTGCCGCTTGCTGAGGGTGTTGCTTCTTTATGGCTGGGTGTTACGCCTGGTTCGTCTCGCTGAAGCTCTCCTCCAGCTGCCGCAGGCCCGCCTCCATCTCCTGGAAGCCGGACAGGTCCGGTTCCGCCAGGGTCTGCTGGGCCAGGGCCAGCTTCTGGCAGAACTGGCGGTTCAGCTCAGCATACTTGGCCCGGGACTGGGCGCACCAGGTCTCCTGCTGCCGGGTCAGCTGCCGCAGCTGCTCGATGGCCTTGGCCCGGAACTCCTCCGTCCGCCGGTGGGCGCTGATCTCGATATCGGCGATGTGGTCCTTCAGGGACTGATACTCCGCTGCCTGGGCACGGAGGTACTCCGTTTCCTTCTGGAGCTTCTGGGCCTGCTCCTGGAGCTCCCGGAGCTGTGTCTGCAATTGCAGGCAGGTGTCCGCCGCCGCGCTGTTTTCCAGCACCGCCCGGCGCAGGGTGTTCAGCTCGGCCTCCATGGCGCGGTTGCGCTCCTGCAGGCCGTGGTTTTCCTCCTCCAGAGCGGAGACCCGCTGCTGATTTTCCCGGGAGGTCTGCTGGATATAGCTGACCACGTCCTCCCGGTCGAAGCCGCCGAATAACGCTGTTTTGAAATTGGTGTTCATTCCATAGCCCCCCGCTATCCCGTAAATTTGTACACAGTATAGCACAGGGCCCCGACAAAATCAACCGTTTTTCCCGATCATGCCGTAAAGAGCCTCCAGGGCGTCAGACAGGGTGCCCAGCCGGTCAATGAGCCCCAGCTGCACCGCCTGGCTGCCGTAGAGAATGGTGCCCACGTCGTTGGACATGTCCCCGTCGGCCAGCATCAGCTGGCGGAAGTCGTCCTGGGTGATGCGGCTGTGCCGGGCCACGAAGGACACGATGCTCTCCTGCACCCGCTCAAAATACCGATAGGACTGGGGCGCGGCGATCATCAGGCCGCTCATGCGCACCGGGTGCACCGTCATGGACGCCGAGGGCACGATGAAGGTCTGCTGTCCGGACACCGCCAGGGGGATGCCGATGGAGTGTCCGCCGCCCAGCACCAGGGTCACCGTGGGCTTGGTCATACCGGCCACCATCTCCGCAATGGCAAGGCCCGCCTCAATGTCGCCGCCCACGGTGTTCAGCAGCAGCAGAACGCCGTCCACCTCCTCCGACTGCTCCAGATGGGCCAGAAGGGGCAGAACGTGCTCATATTTGGTGGTTTTCGTGTTATTGGGGGCCAGGCTGTGGCCCTCCACCTGGCCGATGATGGTCAGGCAGTATATGCTGCCCCGGCTGCTTTCCACCAGGGCCGCGCCCAGGTCGTAAAGACGCGGGGCGCTCTGGTCGCCGGACTGCTCCGGCTGCTGATTGGGTTCCTCCGTCATGGAACGCACCTCCTTATCGGAGATAGCATGTGCATTCCCGGCGAAAACATGCAGGGCGGCTCAGTGTCCGGCGTGGAGCTTCCGGAACTCCGAGGGCAGCATACCGAACACCTTTTTGAACTCGGCGGAGAACTTGCTCTGGCTCTCGTACCCCACTGCCCGGGCCACCTGGGCCAGGCTGTCGCCGGACTCCAGCAGCAGGGCCGACGCCTTTTCCATCCGGTGCTGCCGGATGTGGGCGGCGATGGAGCTGCCGTACTCTGCCTTGAACAGCTCCTTCATGGTGGAGGGGTTCATGAGAAAGTGACGGGACAGCTGCTCGATGGTGATGCGGCTGTCCAGATTCTCCGTCAGCAGGTCGTGGACCTGGTGGATGGCGCTGCGCTGCTGGGGCGTCAGGCCGGCAGCGTGCTCCCCGGCGTGGGCGTCCAGAGGAGGCAAATGCGGCGCGTGAGACACCGCCTCCTCCCGGGGGCAAGTGACCTCCACCGTCCGCTCGATGACCTGATGCAGCAGGCCCGCCACCTCCGTGTCCGCCGCCCGGTAGTAGACCTCCTTGCCGATGCGGCGGCTGATGATAAGGCCGCTGTCCTTCAGCTGGCGCAGATGGTGGGAGGCGGCGGGGCTGCTCATGCCTACCATGGCCGCCAGGTTCACCACGCATTCCTCACAGTGGCACAGCAGCCAGAAGATCCGCACCCGGCCGGCGTCGGACAGCAGGCGGCACAGTCCTGCCACCGCCTGAAAGCTCTCCGCCTCCTGCATGCAATGCTCCAGGCGGGACAGCTCCTCGTTGTTTCCGTGCCGGTGAGGCAGCTCCATATGATCCATAGCGCACACGCTCCTTTTCAAAAGTCACCCGTTCGGCAGTTCTTTTCGCCCGAACGGCAGGAATGGGGCAAAAGCCGTTGACTTCTGCCGCTGCATCCATTATAGTACAGTCAACAAGATTAAACAAGTGCTTAATGGTTGAACCAAGCGGCCATTGGGCAGGAAAAGGAGCATCTTATGAAAAAGACTTATCAGATTGAAGTGGACTGCGCCAACTGCGCCAACCTTATGGAGGAGGCTGCCAAGAAAACCGAAGGCGTGCAGGATGCCGTGGTGAACTTCATGACCCAGAAAATGATCGTGGAATTCCGGGAGGGCGCGGACCTCAAGGCCGTGATGAAAGCCGTTCTGAAAAACTGCAGGAAGGTCGAGGACGACTGCGAGATCTATCTGTAAAAACTTGGGACATGCCGGAATTTCTTCTGGCACGCTCCGCTGAAAGAGGGGAAGGATCATGACCAAAAAGCAAAAGAAAATGCTCTGGCGCATCATTGCCACGGCGGTGATCATTCTGGTCATCAAGCTGTTTTCCATCGGAGGTATCGCCGGAACGCTGCTGTATCTGGCGGCGTATGGAATCATCGGCTATGATATCCTCCGCAAGGCGGGCAAGGGCATTGTCCGGGGTCAGGTGTTCGATGAGAACTTCCTGATGGCCGTGGCCACCGTGGGCGCTATCGGACTGGCGTTTTACGAAAAAAGCGGCGACTTTCTGGAGGCCGTGGCCGTGATGCTGTTCTATCAGATCGGCGAGCTGTTCCAGAGCTATGCCGTGGGCAAGAGCCGCCGCAGCATTACTGCCCTGATGGACATCCGGCCCGACTATGCCAATATTGAGCAGGACGGCCAGCTGACCCAGGTGGATCCCGGTGAGGTGCCTGTGGGGGCTGTTATCGTGGTCCAGCCCGGCGAAAAGGTGCCGCTGGACGGCGTGGTGCTGGAGGGCTCCTCCACGCTGAATACCGCCGCCCTGACCGGCGAGAGTCTGCCCCGGGACGTGACCGATGGCGATGAGATCGTCAGCGGCTGCATCAACATGACCGGCGTGCTGAAGATCCGCACCACCAAAGCCTTCGGCGAGTCCACCGTGTCCAAGATTCTGGAGCTGGTGGAAAATTCCAGCTCCCACAAGTCCAAGTCTGAGAACTTCATCTCCAAGTTTGCCCGGGTATATACTCCCGCCGTGTGCGCGGCTGCTCTGGCCCTGGCGGTGCTGCCGCCGGTGGTGCGCCTGCTGGCGGGGCTTGACGGAGACTGGGGTACCTGGCTGTACCGCGCCCTGTCCTTCCTGGTGGTCAGCTGCCCCTGTGCCCTGGTCATCAGCATCCCCCTGAGCTTCTTCGCCGGTCTCGGCGGCGCCAGCCACGAGGGCGTGCTCATCAAGGGCTCCAACTATCTGGAAACGCTGTCCAAAACCAAGGTGGTGGTGTTCGACAAGACCGGCACCCTGACCCAGGGCGTGTTCGACGTCACCGGCGTGCATCACAATTCACTGCCCCGGGAGAAGGTGCTGGAATACGCCGCCCTGGCGGAGTGCGCCTCCTCCCACCCCATCAGCCGCAGCCTCCAGCGGGCCTACGGCGGTCATATCGACCGCGACCGGGTCACGGATATCCAGGAGTTCAGCGGCAACGGCGTGGTGGCCAAGGTGGACGGCGTCACCGTGGCCGTGGGCAACGACAAGCTCATGGAGAAGCTGGGCATCGCCTGGCACGACTGCCACAGCGTGGGCACCATCATCCACCTGGCCCTGGACGGCCAGTACGCCGGCCATATTGTCATCTCCGATGTGGAGAAGCCCCACGCCCGGGATGCCATCGCCGCCCTGAAGCGCATCGGCGTGGAAAAGACCGTCATGCTCACCGGCGACCGGGCCAAGGTGGCGGATCACGTGGCGCAGGATCTGGGCGTAGACGAGGTGCACAGCGAGCTGCTGCCTGCTGATAAGGTATCCCAGGTAGAACGGCTGCTGAGCCGGGCCGGCGGCAAGCTGGCCTTTGTAGGCGACGGCATTAACGACGCGCCGGTGCTGTCCCGGGCCGATATCGGCATCGCCATGGGAGCCATGGGCTCCGACGCGGCCATCGAGGCGGCGGACGTGGTGCTGATGGACGACGATCCCCTGAAGATCGCCAAGGCCATCCGTATCTCCCGCAAGTGCATCCGCATCGTATATGAGAACATCGCCTTTGCCCTGATCGTCAAGGCCCTGTGCCTGCTGCTGGTGGCCGTGGGCGCGGCCAACATGTGGGCCGCGATCTTCGGCGACGTGGGCGTGATGGTCATCGCCGTTCTCAACGCCATCCGTGCGTTGCGGGTAAGCAAGCTGTGATGAAACCACAAATTAAATAAGATCATGCCCGGTGCATTGCACCGGGCATGATCTTATTTTGCAGCTTTATTTTTTCCGGGCGTAAGGGGTGTTCTCCAGCGGCAGGGTCAGCCGGCGCTGGCCATCCAGCCGGTAATAGGCGTCGGCAATGGCGGGGGCCGTGGGGATGGAGGTGATCTCGCCGATGCCGATGGCGCCGCCTGCTACCTTCAGGCCGGGCTTTTCCACCACGATGGCCTGGATCTCCGGCGGGATCTGATTGGCCCGGAACAGGCCCAGGGTGCCATATCTAGCAGTGGGCTTGCAGGTGTCGTCAATGGGATACTGCTCCGTCAGGGCGTAGCCCATGCTCATGACCACGCCGCCCTCGATCTGTCCCTCGCAGCTCAGGGGATTCACGGCCTTGCCCACATCGTGGGCGGCCACCAGCTTCTTGATGCGGCCGGTTTTCTTGTCCAGAACGCACATCTGGGTGGCGTAGCCGTAGGCCACATGGCTGACGGGGTTGGGCACGTCCGCGCCCAGGGGGTCCGTCTTGGCCAGATACTCGCCGTAAAACTCCTGGCCCACCAGGTCGCCCAGGGTCTTGCTCTCCAGGGCGGCGTTGAGCTTTTCGCAGGCCCGGCGGGTGGCCTCACCGGTGACCAGGGTCTGGCGGGAGCCAGAGGTGTCGCCGGAATCCGGGGCGATCCAGGTGTTGCTGCGCTCATAGACGATGTCGTCCCGGTGGAGGCCGGTGTTGGTGACCACCACCTGCACCAGCACGGTGCCCAGGCCCTGGCCGATGCAGGACGCGCCGGAATAAATATGCACCTTGCGGTCCTCCTCCACAATGAGCTTGCAGCGGCCCCAGTCGGGGATGCCCACGCCCACGCCGGCGTTCTTCATGGCGCAGGCGATGCCCACCGGGTCGCCGTTCTTCACGGCCTCGTCATAGGCGGGTTTGATGGCCTCCAGCGTCTCCACCAGGCCGGTGGAGTTGTCCACGATCTGGCCGTTGGGCAGGACGCCGCCGGGACGGATGGCGTTGCGATAGCGGATCTCCCAGGGACTGATGCCCACCAGGTCCGCCATCTCATTGAGCAGTGTCTCCGTGCAGAAGCAGGTCTGGGTCACGCCGAAGCCCCGGAAGGCTCCGGCGGGAGGATTGTTGGTATAATAGGCGCGGCCCTCAATCTCGAAGTTTTCATAGGCATAAGGCCCGGCGGCATGGGTGCAGGCCCGCTCCAGCACCGGCCCGCCCAGGGAGGCGAACGCGCCGGTGTCGGACACCACGCTGGCCTTGACCCCCTGAATGATGCCGTTTTCATCGCAGCCCATGGTGAAGTCCATGTCGAAGCTGTGGCGCTTGGGGTGGACCAGGATGGACTCCTGCCGGGACAGCTTCACCTTCACCGGTACCCGGGCGATATACGCCAGCAGGGCGGCGTGGTGCTGGACGGACATATCCTCCTTGCCGCCGAAGCCGCCGCCCACCAGCATATTCTGGACCTGGCAGTGGTCATAGTCCACCCCCAGCATGGCGGCGCACTCGTGCATGGTGGTGTGCGCGCTCTGGTCCGAGGTCAGCAGGCGGACGCCGCCGTTTTCCAGGGGCAGGGCCACGCAGCACTCCGGCTCCAGGAAGGCATGCTCTGTCCAGGGGGTGTGGAAGTGCTGGGTCAGCACATATTTTGCATTCTTGATAGCGCCGTCTGCGTCGCCCCGGGAGACGTGCTTATAGGCCTGAACGTTGTTCTCGTCCCCCTCGAATACCAGGGGCGCGTCCGGGGCGGCAGCCTCCTGGGGACTATGCACGGCAGGGAGGACCTCATATTCTACCTTCACCAGCTTTTTGGCGGTCTCCAGGGTCTCCTGGTCCCGGGCGCAGATCAGGGCCACGGAGTCCCCCAGATAGTGGGTGATCTCGCCCACGCCGATCAGGGTGGGCTGGTCCTTTTTCAGGTGGCCCACGTTGACCTTGCCGGGGATGTCCTTCTGGGTCAGGACGCACACCACGCCGGGCAGGGCCTGGGCGGCGCTGACGTCGATGGACAGGACCCGGGCCCGGGCGTACCGGCTGCGCACCGCGCCGCCGTAGCACATTCCGTCCACATACACGTCGTCGGGGTACTGGCCGGTGCCCAGCACCTTTTCCTCCACGTCCAGCCGGTGGACCCGGCTGCCCATTTTCCAGTCGTCGGCGGAGGCCTCCGGAAGCTTCCCCTCCCGGAGAATCTTGGCCGCCAGCAGGATGCCGTCGATGATCTTCACATAGCCGGTGCAGCGGCAGATGTTGTTGCGGATGGCGAAGGCGGCCTCCTCTCGGGTGGGATCGGGATTCACGTCCAGCAGCCCCTTGGCGGAGATGACCATGCCGGGGATGCAGAAGCCGCACTGAACGGCTCCCGCCTCGCCGAAGGCGAAGGTATACACCTGCTTTTCCCAATCGGAAAGGCCCTCCACCGTGAGGATGGTCTTGCCCTCCAGCTTGTCGGTCTGGGGGATGCAGGCCTTGGTGGGTTTGCCGTCGATGAGAACATGGCAGGTGCCGCAGGCACCCTCGCTGCACCCGTCCTTCACGGAGGTCAGATGCAGGGTATCCCGCAGGTAGCGGATGAGCTTCTGATTCTTTTCCACGGTGACGCTTTGCCCGTTGACGGTGAAGGTTGCCATGTAATCGTCTCCTTTGTCCCGGCCCGCCGACATATGGGGGCGTGATCTCAAACATTACTGGTAATTATACCATATTCATTCATTCTCCGCAAGGTGAAGCCTTATCCTTCTTTCAGAATAACCCGGGGCTTGCTTTTCCGGTCCAACGAGTGTATGATGGCAAAAATAATAAACACAGAGAGGAGTTCTGACAATGGATCTGACGGAAAAATGCCTGGAAAGCCGGGAGGTATACAAGGGCCGCGTCCTGCGGCTGCGGGTGGACACGGTGGCCCTGCCCAACGGGAAAACATCCCTGCGGGAGGTGGTGGAGCACCCCGGCGGCGTGGGGATCCTGGCCCTGGACGAAAACGGCTGCGTTCCCATGGTGACCCAGTACCGCTATGCCTTCTCCCGGACGCTGCTGGAGATCCCTGCCGGGAAGCGGGAGCCCGGCGAGGAGCCCTTCGTCACCGCCCAGCGGGAGCTGAAGGAGGAGGTGGGGGCCACGGCGGCGGATTGGCAGCCCCTGGGGCAGATCATCGCCTCCCCGGGCTGCTATGACGAGGTGCTGCACCTGTACCTGGCCCGGGGCCTGACCTTCGGCGACACCCATCCCGACGAGGACGAGTTCCTGTCCGTCCGGCGCATCCCCTTTCAGGAGCTGGTGCAGCGGTGCCTCAGCGGCGAGATTCAGGACGGCAAAACCGTCACCGCCGTGCTGAAGGCAAAGTTCCTGCTGGGGCTGTGATTTTCCCGAAAAAACAGTGGACAAGCGGCATTAGTTGTGTTAATATGAGGAATTAACAAAAGAGATAACGCTTTTGCAGTTTCGTTTCCGCTTTGCGCGGGAGAAAGGAAGGATTTCGTCATGGCTGTGAAGGAAAGCTACGCAGGGAAAATCAACCGCAAGCTCAACAAGAAGCTCCATGTCATCGATGTGGCGGCGGGCCGGGTCCCGGCAGACCTGGTGCTGAAAAACGCTACCTACGTCAACGTGTTTTCCAACGAGCTGTGCCGCGGGGACATCGCCGTGGCCGAGGGGCTCATTGTGGGCATGGGCGAATACCACGGCAAGGTGGAGGCGGACGTAGGCGGCAAGATCGTGCTGCCGGGCTTCATCGACGCCCATATTCACCTGGAAAGCTCTCTGGTAAGCCCCAAGGAGTTTGCCAAGGCCGTGCTGCCCCACGGCACTACCACCGTCATCACCGACCCCCACGAGATCGCCAACGTCATGGGCACCGATGGCATCGAGTATATGCTCCAGGCCACCGAGGACCTGCCGGTGGACGTGCGGTTCATGCTGCCCTCCTGCGTTCCGGCCACGCCCCTGGACGAGTCCGGAGCCAATCTGGACTATCGAGCCATCGACTCCTTCTATGACCACCCCCGGGTACAGGGACTGGCGGAGATGATGAACTTTGTGGGCATCATCAACGGCGACAGCCAGGTGGTGGAAAAGATCGTGGCCTCCCAGGCCCACCACAAGAAGATTGACGGCCACGCCCCGGGCCTTACCGGCAACGACCTGAACGCCTATATCGCCGCCGGCGTGTATTCCGACCATGAGTGCTCCAACGTGGAGGAGGCCATGGCCAAGCTGGAGCGGGGACAGTTCATCATGATCCGGGAGGGCACCGCCGCCCGGAACCTGGAGGCCCTGGCTCCCCTGCTGTGCGAGAAATACATCGAGCGCTGCATGTTCTGCACCGACGACAAGCACCCCAACGACCTGCTGGAAAAGGGCCACATCGACTACATCGTCAAAAAGGCCATCTCCCTGGGCGCGGACCCCATCATGGCGGTGAAGGCCGCCGGGTACACCGCCGCCCGGTACTTCCTGCTGAATAACCGCGGCGCCATCGCCCCCGGGTATCTGGCGGACTTTGTGGTCATCGACAACTGGGAGAACTTCGAGATCGAGATGGTCTATAAGAAGGGCAAGCTCATGTACGACGGCGTTCTGCGGGAGTTCGACACCCCAGAGATCGACCCCTATCTGGTCAAGCGGGCCCACGACACCTTCCATGTGGCCCCCCTGTCCGCCGCCGACTTCACCGACAAGCGCCCCCACGCCGTCATCGGCATGGTGCCCGGCGAGATCGTGTCCGAGGACGCGGGCTATGCCGACCACATCGACCTGGAGCAGGACATTCTCAAGATTGCCGTGATCGAGCGGCATAAGAACACCCACCACATCGGCCTGGGCTATATCAAGGGCTACGGCCTCAAGCACGGCGCCGTGGCCACCTCCATCAGCCACGACAGCCACAACATCATCGTGGTGGGAACCTCCGAGGGGGACATGGCCGCCGCCGCCAACCGGATTGTGGAGAATCGCGGCGGCATCACCGTAATGGACGGCGGCCAGATCCTGGGCGAGGTGGCCCTGCCCATCGCGGGCATCATGTCCGACGACAGCCTGGTGATGGTGAACAGCGCCCTGGAGGCCGCTAAGGACGAGGCCTTCCGGCTGGGCGTGTCCCGGGGCATCGACCCCTTCATGACCCTGAGCTTTATGGCTCTGCCGGTGATCCCGTCCCTGCGGCTGACCACCCGGGGCGTGTTCGACGTGCTGACCCAGCGGTATGTGTGATGGGCTGCTGCCTCTGAACCTCCTGGAGCTGACCTGGCACTGCCGAAAAAACTGACGATGAAAAATGGGATATCCGGCCTGAAACGCCGGATATCCCATTTGAATCCTCATTATATATAACAAACAGCCGCGCATGCCCAAGCGCGGCTGTTTGTTATGTTTGGGGTAGGAAAATCCCCATGGAAAAGATGGGCAGCAGGCGCTGCCAGGTATTTTCAGCGGCGAAGGAGGTAAACCATAGCCGCTCTCGGCTGCAAATTCAGAACTGGAGACGGTTCTCCTTGGACCAGGTAGTCAGGTCCAGCCGGGGATAGCGCCGGCGCAGTTCCTCAGCGGTCTCAGCATCGCCGCCGGTCATCATAATGCGGTTGATCGCTTCCACATCCGCAGCAGGCATGCCGTGGTCGGCAACCTTTCCGCAGTCCTTACAGGTGTAGGTTCCGTTTTCGGAGACAACCACCTCGCTGCTGCCGCAGAATGCGCAGCGGTGCATTTTCGTAATCAGAGCCATTTTCGATTTATCCTCTCTTTCCTCAAGTCCATGGGTAGGATATCATAGAATTTTACATTTGTAAAACGCATATTTTCGATTGAAGTCATGAAAAAAAGGGTGTACAATGAGGAATACAGTCAAAGAAAGACGAGGTGGGGGACATGAGCGCCACAAAATACCAGATTTTCCTGAAAACCGTGGAATGCGGCAGCTTTACCAAGGCGGCGGCGGACCTGAATTTCTCACAGTCCGGAATCAGCCACGCCATCAGCTCCCTGGAGGAGGAGTTGGGGGTGACGCTGCTGAGCCGGAACCGGGGCGGCGTGACCCTGACCGGGGACGGTCGGGCATTGCTTCCGCAGATTCAGCAGCTCTGCACGGAATATCACCGACTGGCCCAGCAGGCGGCGGACCTGCGGGGCATGGACGCGGGCCTTGTGAAAGTGGCCTCGTTTTCCAGCGTCTCCGCCCAGTGGCTGCCTATGATCCTGAAGGCTTTCAGCAAGCTGTATCCGGCCATCGAGTTCGAAATTCAGACCTGCGACTTCTACGACCAGATCGAGGAGCTGATCATCACCGGGCAGGCGGACTGCGGATTTCTGCGGATGCCGTCCCTGAAGGGACTGCAGGTGTACCCCCTGCACCTGGACCAGCTGAAGGTCATCGTGCCCTGCGGTCATCCCCTGGCCAACAGCGACCCCTTCCCGGTGGAGGCCCTGGCCACGGAGCCGGTGATCCAGCTGGAGGAGGGAGACGATTACGAAATCCGGGCCGCCTTCGACGAAATGGGCGTGCGGCCCCATGTGCGATATATCGCACGGGAGGACCGGACCATTTTGTCCATGGTGTCCAATGGCCTGGGTATCAGCCTGCTGCCGGAGCTGATGGTGCGCCACAGTCCCTATCCGCTGGTGGTCTGCCAGCCGCCCAAGGCCTTTTACCGGCGCATCGCCATCGGCGTCAAGGACGAGAAGGCCCTGTCCAACTCCACCCAGCGGTTTGTGGACCACGTCCGGGCCTGGGTGCAGGTAAATGGGTTCAAGTAAGAATATCTCTTTACAAATGCGCCCCACTGGGATATGATGGAGAAAGTATAAAGAATAAAGGAGAAGCTCCCATGATCTATTTCAACAGCGACTATCTGGAGGGCGCTCATCCCAGCGTGATGGCGCGGCTCAACGAGACCAATATGGTGCAGACCGTGGGCTACGGCGAGGACGAATACTGCGCGGCGGCCCGGGAGAAAATTCGCACCGTCTGCCAGGCGCCGGAGGCCGACGTTCACTTCCTGGTGGGCGGCACCCAGACCAACACCACCGTGATCGCCTCCATTCTGCGGCCCTGGCAGGGTGTGCTGTCCGCCGACAGCGGACACATCAACTGCCACGAGGCGGGGGCCATCGAGTCCACCGGCCACAAGGTCATCACCCTGCCTGCGACAGAGGGGAAGATCACCGCCCAGCAGGTGCAGGATTATGTGGAGTGGCACCGGAACGACGAGTCCACCGAGCACATTGTCCAGCCCGGCATGGTGTATATCTCCCACCCCACCGAGGGCGGCACCCTGTATTCCAAGGCGGAGCTGACGGCTCTGTACGACACCTGCCGGAAATACGGCCTGCCGCTGTTCATCGACGGGGCCCGGCTGGGCTACGGCGTCATGGCCGACGGCTCTGAGCTGACCATACCGGAGATCGCCCGTCTGTGCGACGTGTTCTATATCGGCGGCACCAAGGTGGGAGCCCTGTTCGGCGAGGCTGTGGTGATCATGAACCCGGCGCTGAAGAAGGATTTCCGATTCATCATGAAGCAGCGGGGCGGCCGCATGGCCAAGGGCCGTCTGCTGGGCATCCAGTTTGATGCCCTGTTCACCGACGATCTGTACTTTAAGATTTCCCGCCACGCCGACGAGATGGCCTATCAGATTCGCGACATCTTCGTGTCCGCCGGTTATCCGCTGCTGTTTGACTCTCCCACCAACCAGCAGTACCCCATTATGCCGGACGATGAGCTGGCGGAGCTGGGAAAGAGCTTCGGCTATGAATACTGGGAGCGGGTGGATAAGACCCATTCCGGCGTGCGCTTCTGCGCCAGCTGGGCCACCACCCAGGAGCACGTGGACGCCCTGCGGGCCGCCGTACAGGCCCTGCGAAAATAATAAAAACCGGAACAAATTGGAACAATTTGAGGAGGAACGACACATGGAAACATACGGACTGGAAAAGCTGGGCATCATCAACGCCGGGGCGGTGTACCGCAATCTGACGCCGGCGCAGCTGGTGGAGCACGCTCTGCGCCGGGGGGAGGGCACCCTGTCCAACACCGGAGCCCTGGTGGTCAAGACCGGGAAATACACCGGCCGCAGCGCCAACGACAAGTTCATTGTGGACACCCCCGCCGTCCATGACGACATCGCCTGGGGCAAGGTGAACCGGCCCATGGACAAGGCCCGGTTCGACGCCATCTATGCCAAGGTCACGGCGTATCTGCAGAATAAGGACGTGTTCATTTTCGACGGCTTCGCCGGAGCGGACCCCAAGTATACCAAGGCCTTCCGCATCGTCAACGAGCTGGCCAGCCAGAATCTGTTCATCCACCAGCTGCTGCGCCGCCCCACGGCGGACCAGCTGGAGAGCTTCCGTGAGGACTATACCATCATCGCCGCCCCCGGCTTCAAGTGCATCCCCGAGATAGACGGCACCCGGTCCGAGGCTGCCGTTCTGGTGGACTATGAGGCCCATCTGGTGGTGATCTGCGGCACCCAGTACGCCGGCGAGATCAAGAAGTCCGTGTTCTCCGTGATGAACTATGTCCTGCCCAAGCAGGGTGTGTTCCCCATGCACTGCTCTGCCAACATCGGCAAGGACGGCGACTCCGCCGTGTTCTTCGGCCTGTCCGGCACCGGCAAGACCACCCTGTCCGCCGACCCCGCCCGCAAGCTCATCGGCGACGATGAGCACGGCTGGGCCGACGACTCCGTGTTCAACTTCGAGGGCGGCTGCTATGCCAAGTGCATCAACCTCTCCCCGGAGGGTGAGCCGGAGATTTACAACGCCATCCGCTTCGGCTCCCTGGTGGAGAACGTGGTCATGGACCCCGAGACCCGGGAGTTCGATTTCGACGACGATTCCTTGGCGGTGAACAGCCGGGTGGGCTATCCTGTGGAGTACATCCCCAATGCAGAGCTCTCCGGCATGAGCCCCAGCGTGCCCAAGACGGTGATCTTCCTGACGGCGGACGCCTACGGTGTGCTGCCTCCCATCAGCAAGCTGGATAAGAACCAGGCCATGTACTACTTCGTCTCCGGCTTCACCAGCAAGGTGGCCGGCACTGAGATCGGCGTCACCGAGCCGGTGCCCACCTTCTCCACCTGCTTCGGCGAGCCCTTCCTGCCCCTGGATCCCTCCGTATACGCCGCCATGCTGGCGGACAAGGTGGAAAAGTCCGGCGCAAAGGTCTATCTGGTGAACACCGGCTGGAACGGCACCGGCAAGCGCATGAAGCTCCGCTACACCCGGGCCATGGTCACCGCGGCCCTGACCGGCGAGATCGAGAAGGCGGAGTTCGTCACCGACCCCACCTTCGGCGTCCAGGTGCCCACCTCCATCGAGGGCGTGCCCAGCGAGCTGCTGATCCCCGCCAACACCTGGGAGGATCAGGCGGCCTATGAGGCCAGCTGCAGGAAGCTGGCGGCCAGCTTTGTGGAGAATTTCAAGAAGTATACCCGCATGAGCGCGGAAGTGGTGGCCGCAGGCCCCAAGGCGTAACGAAACAGCAACCGGGCTGGGCGTGAAACCCAGCCCGGTTTTTACAAAAGGAGAGCCTATGTTAGAACTGCGTATTCTGGTGGACGACATCGACTATGACTCCATTGCGGAGTATCTGATCCCTGCGGTGGCGGAGAAGCTGCGCCGGGAGGAAAAGGGCGGCATCCTGGGAAACGTCCTGGCCGGGAACCCGGACGTGGCGGCCTCCGTGGCCCGGACGGTACTGGGGACCATGAGCCAGGAGCAGAAGGACCAGCTGCTGGTGCAGCTGGTGACCAAAAACCGCGAAAAGCTGCTGGATAAGGGAAACCAGGCCGCCCGCAGCCGGGGCATCGGCGTGCAGCTGTGCGACGTGGCGGTGCGGAAGCTCTGAAAAAACGGCCAAATATCGGCAGAACAGCCGCCCCGGCGGGCGGCTGTTCTTTTTTGCTTGTAATCGGTGGAAGTTTCTGATATAATGCGCTTATATGCTAATTTGGGGAGGAAGCCCTGTGGGATACCTGGAAAATTTGTGGAATGCGCTGGACTTTGGCTCCCTGCGGGATATGGTTCTGCGGCTGGTGTCGGTGTTCCTGTGCCTGACGGTGCATGAAACGTGCCACGGACTGGCAGCGCTGGCTTTGGGGGATCCCACGGCCAAGCGGGCCCGGCGGCTGAGCCTGAACCCTCTGCGGCACATCGACTGGTTCGGCCTGCTGATGATGGTAACGGTGGGCTTCGGTTGGGCCAAGCCTGTGCCGGTGGACCCTCGGTATTTCCGCCGGCCCAAGCAGGGCATGGCCCTGACGGCCCTGGCCGGGCCGATGTCCAACTTCCTGCTGGCGCTGGTACTGCTGTTTGCCGGGCGGCTGGTGTATGACTATGCCCCGTATTCTGAAGCGAATCAGAGGCTTCTGACGTTTCTGCTGACCACGGCCATCCTGTCTCTGGGCCTGGGGCTGTTCAACCTGATCCCTATCCCGCCGCTGGACGGCAGCAAGGTGCTGTTCTCCCTGCTGCCCGACCGGGCCTATAACACCATGCTGCGCTACGAGCGATACGGCATGCTGTTGCTGTGGGCGGTGGTGCTGCTGGGCGTGGGGGACAGATGGATGAGCGCCGCCATCCAGTGGACCTATGAGCTATTCTGCCGCGTGGTCGGCTTTTAAGAGGGTACAGGCAATTGGAAAGTCCCATTTATAAGCTGGAAAAGGTGGTTCAGGGAAAAGAGGAGCTTCAGGATTTCGAGGGGCCTCTGGACCTGATCCTGTTCCTGCTGAGCAAGAATAAAATCGAGATACAGGACATCCCCATTGCCCTGATCCTGGACCAGTATCTGGCCTATCTGGACCGGCGCAAGGAGATGGACCTGGAGGTGGCCAGCGAGTTTGTGACCATGGCCGCCCACCTGATGTATATCAAGACCCGGATGCTCCTGTCCCTGGAGGACGAGGAGGCCAAAAACGAGATGGACGCCCTGATCCAGTCCCTGGCGGAGCGCCAGCGGGGCGAGGCCTATGCCCGGGTGCGCCGCCTGGCGGAGCTGCTGGGCCCCATGGGCGAGTTTGGCCGCAGCATCCTGACCCGGGATCCCGAGCCTATGGAGCGGGGCAAGGTATATGAATACGACCAGCAGCCCGCCGACCTGGTCATCGCCATGCAGGAGGTCACCGACCGCCGGGGCCAGGCGGAAACGCCGCCTCTGCGGGCCTTTGACGAGATCGTCCGGCGAGAGCCCTATTCCGTGGAGCAGAAGGCCAAGGAGATCGTCCGGCGGCTGAAAGAAGGCGGCATCACCCGGTTTCTGCTGCTGTTCCGGGGCAGCCGCAGCCGCAGCGAGCTGGTGGCCACGTTTATGGCGGTGCTGGAGCTGTGCCGCAGCCGGATCATCCGGCTGGCCGGGCCCGCCGCCGACTGCACCGTTACCTGCCGGGAGGACCCGGAAAACACCGAGGAATAAAACATGGAAGCAATGGAAATGAAAGAAATAGAGGCCGCGGTAGAGGGCATTCTGTTCGCCTCCGGGGAGCCGGTGGCGGCGGACCGTATCGCCGTGGCATTGGAGCTGGACCGGGATACCGTGGACCAGGTGCTGCGCCGTCTGGCGGACTATTACAGCTATGAGCGCCGGGGCATGCGCCTGGTGCGGATGGAGGACACCTGGCAGCTGTGCTCCGCACCGGAGTATGCCGACGTGATCCGACGGGCCTTTGAGATCCGCAAGCCTGCCAAGCTTTCCCAGCCGGCGCTGGAAGTGCTGACCGTCATCGCATACTATCAGCCCACCACCCGGGCCTATGTGGACCAAATTCGCGGCGTGGACAGCGCCTACACCGTGGGCCTGTTGCTGGACCGGCACCTGATCGAGGAGTGCGGGCGGCTGCAGGTGCCGGGACGGCCCCGGCTGTACCGCACCACCAAGGCGTTTCTGCGGGCATTTCATCTGAACTCGCTGGACGATCTGCCGGAGATTCCGGGCCTGGAGGCCGACGGACAGCTGCGGCTGAATGACGACGGCGCCGTTCAGGAGCCGGAACAATAATTACAGGAAGGGGGACCCCGCATGGTCGCACTGTGGATACTGGGCATATTGCTGGCACTGATCGTGGCGGCGCTGTTTCTGCGGGTAGGGGTGCGCATTGCCTTCGGGCAGGAGCTGCGCGTTACCGCCGCAGCGGGGCCTGTGCGGATGCAGATCGTGCCGCGTCCCCCGAAAAAGCCCAAAAAACAGAAAAAGCACAAGGAGAAAAAGAATCCGCCCGAAAAGCAGAAGGCAGCGCCCCGGGAGAAGCGGAAGCTGGGCCTGACGCCCGGCGATATCCGGTCCGCCCTGCCGTATCTGTGGCAGTCCTTGCAGAGAGGGCTGAGAAAGACCCGGCAGCGGCTGCGCATTGATCCCATGCAGGTGTCGGTGATCCTGGGCGGGGAGGAGGACCCGGCGGCGTCTGCCGAGACCTACGGCTGGATCAGCGCGGCGGTGTGGACCTTTATGCCCCGGTTGGAGGAGCTGATGCGGATCCCCGATCCCTACATCCACCTGGACGTGGACTATTCCGCCGCCGAAACCAAAGCGGAAGGGGAGGTGGGCCTGTCCTTCCAGATCCGGGACCTGTTTGCCATCGGCTTTGCCTTCGGCATCCCGGTGCTGAAGTGGCTGCTCCGGTGGAAGAAGGAGAAGAAGCTCCGGGAGGAGGCCCAGAAGGCCGAAAATCCCGAAAAGCCCCAGGAACCTGTGACCAACGATGAAAAAAGCGCCTGATACAAATAAGAAAGGATGACACCCATGGAAAACAACGAGAGAAAGAACAATTCCCTGACGGAACTGATGGAGGCGTCCATGAGCAAGATCCGGGATATGGTGGACTCCAACACCATCATCGGCGAGCCCATCCAGACCCCGGACGGCGTGACCCTGATCCCCGTGTCCCGGCTGAGCTTCGGCTTTGGCTGCGGTGGTGGCGATTACGGCAAGCAGGCCCCCAAGTTCGGCGGCGCCAGCACCGCCGGTGTGAAGGTGGAGCCGGTGGCTTTCCTGGTGGTGAAGGACGGCGTTACCCGGGTGATGCCCGTGGCCCTGCCCGCCGTGGGCACCGTGGACCGGGTCATCGACCTGGTGCCCCAGGTCATGGACCGGGTGGAGAATTTCATCGACAAGAAGAAAGCGGCAAAAGAGACGTTCTGAGTGAATAAGATGGGGTCATCACGGATGGATTCGGGGTGATCTCATTGAGAAAACGGATGTGGCTGCTGGTGGGCTTGGCGCTGCTGTGGAGCCTGATGCCGGTGCGGGTGTGGGGCGTGTCCACCAGCGCCTCTGCCGCCGTGCTGATGGACGCGGACACCGGGCAGGTGCTGTATGACCACAACGGCGGCCGGCGGATGCTGATCGCCAGCACCACCAAGATCATGACGGCCCTGGTGGTGCTGGAGCGGGCGTCGCCTGGGGAGGAAGTGACCGTCCGGCAGGAACACATGACAGAGGGTTCCTCCATGTACCTCAGGCCCGGAGAGCGGGTGACGGTGGAGGAGCTCCTGTACGGCCTGCTGCTGTGCTCCGGCAACGACGCGGCGGAGGCCCTGGCCGACGGCTGCGGCGGGACGGCATCCTTTGTCCGGCGGATGAACAGCCTGGCAGGGGAGCTGGGGATGGAGGACACCTCCTTTGAAAACCCCAGCGGCCTGGACGGTCAGGCCCACTACTCCACCGCCCGGGACATGGCCCGTCTGGCGGCCTATGCCGCCGGGAACCATACCTTTGTGCGCCTGTGCTCCACCCGGAGCGTCACCATCGGCGGACGCACCATGACCAATCATAACCGGCTTCTGCGGGCGGTGCCCGGGTGCATCGGCATGAAGACCGGCTACACCAGAGCCGCGGGACGGACCCTGGTCAGCGCTGCTGAACGGGACGGCCGGCGGCTGGTGGCTGTCACCCTGCAGGACGGCAACGACTGGGCGGATCATGCCGCCCTGTACGACTGGGGTTTTGCCCAGGAGACCAGGCAGGAGACGGCTGCATTGAACCGGGAGGATACGCCGTGAAGGAGCGACTGCAAAAGATCATAGCGGCTGCCGGGATATGCTCCCGCCGGGCGGCGGAGGAGCTGCTGCGGCAGGGCCGGGTCCGGGTCAACGGACAGTCCGCCGCCCTGGGAGACCAGGCGGACCCGGAGTCGGACACCGTCACGGTGGACGGCCAGCCCCTGCGGCGGG
>OCHK01000537.1_pt1 | contig 38076 bp, 36 predicted proteins | sample 1538551 | NCBI WGS metagenome assembly OCHK01 (sample SAMN04571707, study PRJEB22368) | human gut metagenome | biome: human gut; material: stool | host: Homo sapiens | place: Luxembourg | collected 2012-08-31
TACGGTGGCGACCTGGCAGTCGGAGCAATGACCATCATTACCAGTGTCAGCCAGCTTGTTACAATGCCTGTGCAGGGGATCTGCCAGGGAGGTCAGCTGATCACAAGTTACAACTTCGGTACCAATAATAAAAAGCGGGTAAAAGAAGCCTTTTTACCAAGTTTAAAGCCTGCGTCTTTTTTACGACCCTGTGCTGGGCTGTTCTGCTTCTTGCATGCCTGCGAAAACTGATCCTACTGATCCCTCTGATCTTTATCCTGCCGCTCTTTTTATCTGATAAGGTATTTGCAGTTTTCCTTGCAGAACCAGTCAGTGATATCCTGGCGGCTGCCATTACAACCATAACCTTCTTAAGCCGCTTTAATGGAATATTGAACCCGAAAGACCTCTCCTCACCGGATATCCGGTAAAGAGAGGCCTCTCTTTTTCATTGATCTTCCATAATTTTTCTTTCAGAATTTTCCCTTTTTCTGTGATTTTTCCTTCTTCCAGGATCTTTCCTGAATCCTCCGGTAACAGATCACCGGTTTCTCCGGTAGCCCTGCTCATCCTGATATTCAGGATGTTCCATTGCACAGGGATTCTGATCACCACAGATTGTATAATCGCACCGGCATCCATTAGAACAGGTAGTTTTACGGATCAATTTAGCATGAATCAGTTCCATCCCCGTAAAATCCGGGTTGCACATTGCCGGCATAACTTCCAGCAGATCATACTTTTTTGCAAATTTGTATAGGCGTGGTTCTATCTGTTTTTATATGTGTTCCACTGTCCTAAGTACACAGACTGTACTGAACGGTGTTATCAATTTGTTATCAAATATCTGTTATCAATCAAAGATTCTCGTAATATCCTGATACCGGTTGATTACACGATAAATTTCTACATACTCATTATCTACTTTGTAGATAATCACATAATCTTCCCATATCGCATACTTATAGTCTGTCCAAAAGCTGACTCGTTTTGAAAGATCCGAACCCATTCCAGGAAACATCTGAAGATTTTCGAATTTGCCATAAATCTCCTTTATGGTCTTTGCCGCATTCTCCTCGTTATCTTCAGCAATGTAATCCCGAATGCTTTTTAAATCCTTTGCAACAATCGGGTTAATCCTCAATTTTAACATCCTATTCCCCCACGAGTGCTTTCAATTCATCCAAATCAAGCCATCCTTCGCCGTCTTTCACTGCTTCTTCTGCTTCTTGCAGCTTCATCAAGAGCTTCTTTTCTGCCCGATCACGTTCATAATCCTCAAAGTCCATAACTACAAAACGACCTCTGCCATTCTTTGTAAGATACACTGGCTCGCCTTTATGACAATTTTTTAGGACTTCATTATAATTTCTTAAATCAGATACTGGTAAAATACTTGCCATATTCTTTCAGCTCCTTCCTTGATTTCATATTTTTCTGCTACTTACATTATACACAAAAAGCTGTAAAATTCAACGCAAAGTTTTACAGCTTTTTAATTTAAAATCATTTTTTCATTTTCTTCCATATTCTCTATTACTTCTGTTCTCTGCAGATTTGCTGGAAGTCGAACAGTATAATGAAAATGTTGTCTTTCAGGGAATCATCGACTGTGCCAAAGCCGCTTTGGAACATGATATTCCGGTGGTTCTCGGAAACGATGTCGGCTGTCCCTGGATCATCCAATGCCCAAAAAAAGAAAAGCAGTCGAAAAAGAACTCGACCGCTTTCTCTGATCTTTCAGAACTATCATTTTTCTTCAGCTATCTGCCTATTTTGAGCAGGTGGCTTTTTCATTTTTCCCACCATAATCAAATTTTCCGTCATTTTTTTCTTCCAGTGCTTTGATCATATGATACGTATACTCATTATACGGAACTGCAATCCCCAGTTCCTTTCCCATACGCATCAATGCTCCTGAGAACATATCGATCTCAGTATGTCTTCCCGCATCTAAATCCTGCAAGGTAGAATATCTCGCAGTTGGCGGAACTTCACTTCCACGACTGGATGAATCATCCGCTGCCTTCAGATCGATCCCCTTTGCCTTCGCCACGGCTTCTAATTCTCTGCGGAGTCCATTACTGATCTCCTTCATGTGGATACTGTCTCTGTAGCATCCCACACCTGCACCAAGGATTGCCTGTGGAAGGTTATTACATACGTTCAGACGGAACTTGCTCCATATTTCTGCCTGAATCTGTTCTGTGGAACGATAATGGATTCCCGTATCTTTCAATAATTCTTCGATCGCTCTGATACGGTGCTTCACCCTCGCCGAAAATGATACCAATCGTTGTCTCAGGATCAAAATGATATCCATCCTCTTCCTGATGGGATGCCACCTTGATCAGGGAAGGCAATACCGGTGCAGCCCCGATCTCTGCAGCGATCAGTTCTTCACTGTCCACTCCGTTCATCAGACTCATTACCGTCGTATTTTCTCCCACTGCCGTACGGATGCTGCCCATTGCTTCCGGTAAAGCACCATACTTCAGACATACAACCAGCAGATCCACCCCCTGTGCCTCCTGCGGTGTCCATACTTCGGGATTATACGTGACTCCATTAATCCTGCATCCCTTTTTCAGACGTTCTGCCCTTTCACCTTCTGCGATCACACCCAGCCGGATCTCTTTTTTCTGGGAGAGTCCCCAGATCACATAGGAGCCGACTGCTCCTGCTCCGAGAACTGCTACTTTTTCTATCTTCATTTTAGTATCTCCTTTCAAACGTGATCTGATCCAGTGCTTTTACTGATGTTCCCGGAAATGTTCTAACACCGACTCTCCTCTGCGATCTCTCTTGCCACAAAAACTCCACTTGCAGATGCATGAGACAGAGAATGGGTCACTCCACTTCCGTCTCCGATCACATACAACCCCTTATGCAGCGTCTCAAGATGTTCATCCAACTGTACTTCCATATTGTAGAATTTCACTTCCACTCCGTAAAGCAGTGTATCATCATTTGCAGTTCCCGGTGCGATCTTGTCCAGTGCATAGATCATCTCAATAATTCCGTCAAGGATACGCTTTGGAAGAACGAGACTTAAATCTCCCGGCTCTGCAGACAGGGTCGGTGTCATAAAGTTCTCGGCGATCCGCTCCGGTGTACTTCTTCTTCCACGGATCAGATCTCCGAAACGCTGTACCAGGACTCCTCCCCCAAGCATATTGGAAAGCCGTGCAATACTTTCACCGTATCCGTTGCTGTCCTTAAACGGTTCTGAGAAATGCTTTTCTACAAGCAATGCAAAGTTTGTATTTTCCGTCTGCTTTGCAGGATCTTCATAACTATGTCCATTAACCGTTACAATTCCGTTTGTATTTTCATTTACTACGATTCCATTCGGATTCATACAGAAAGTTCTGACTTTATCTTCAAATTTTTCCGTACGGTATACGATCTTACTCTCATAAAGCTCATCGGTAAGATGGGAGAAGATCACGGCAGGAAGTTCTACACGCACTCCGATATCCACACGGTTGGATTTCGTCGGGATCTTCAGATCCTTACATACCTGCTCCATCCATTTACTTCCGCTTCTTCCCACGGAAACAATACATTTCTCACATTCATCTTCTCCGTCCTTAGTAACCACACAGTATCCGTCTTCTTTCATCTCAAGACGGTCTACATGACAGTTAAACCGGAACTCCACTTTTTCTTTTAATTTTGCATACAGATTTTCAAGTACCACATAATTGATATCTGTTCCAAGATGACGTACAGATGCATCCAGAAGATTCAGCTTATTCTGCATACACAGCTTTTTAATGTGTGTACCGGAAGTGGAGTACATTTTTGTTCCTGCCCCGCCAAATTCTACATTGATATCATCTACATATTCCATCAGTCTGATGGCTTCTTCTTTTCCGATATACTCATAAAGTGTACCACCGAAGCTGTTCGTAATATTATATTTTCCGTCAGAGAACGCTCCTGCTCCGCCAAATCCGCTCATGATCGCACAGGTCTTACAGTTGATACAGCTTTTCACCTTTTTGCCATCAATCGGACATTTTCTTTTTTCCAGCGGATTTCCCGCTTCAAAAACTGCCACTTTCAGTTCAGGGGCTTTCTGCATCAGCTCATACGCTGCAAAAATCCCTCCCGGTCCTGCTCCGATAATAATTACGTCATATTTACTCATTCTCACAATCCTCTTTCTTTTTTCTTTCTCTTCTATTCTTATTTATTTTCCTGTACTTTCCGTTCCTTTTTTCTGCTCTTCAGTCAATTCTTCCTTTTTTGTCTGCTGTTCTGCTTTCACAAGCTGCTCTTTTTCTGTCTGCTGCTCCTGCCGCAATCCCAGGATTCCCCTGGTCAGAATCTTTACATCATCAAAAATATAATCAAATGCTCCTGCCTGGCACATATTAATGATTACCATTCCGACCGGCACTGCAAGGATCATCCAGATCACTCCGCCAACCCGGTATCCGATATATAAAAGTAATAATGTAACCAGTGGATTCAGTCCCACACTGTCACCGACCAGCTTGGGCTGGATCAACTGCCGTACTGCCTGCGTTACCACATAAATGATCAGCAATGCTGCCGCCACCTTATATTCTCCCATAAAAACTTCGTACACCGCCCATGGGATCATAGCGGTTCCCGTTCCAAAAAATGGAAGGAAATCAAGAAATGCAATCAGAAAAGCGATCAGGACAAAATAATGGATTTTTAAAAACCCAAGTCCTGCCAGCAGAATCAGGAACACAATCCCCATGATCTTAAATTGGGCTTTAAAATAACCTCCCACTGCATATTTCAGATTGTCCATCACCATAGCCATTCTTTTTGTCACAGCCTCTGGTGCGATCCCTTTCATCCAGTGAATGACATCTTCTCTCTGCACAATGAAAAAATAAGCCGACATGATCATCACAATAAACGATACCAGCATATAAGGAACCTTTTTCGCTGCATTTCCTGCTGCCGTAACTGTCGGTTCACTGACCTTACTCATCAGATTGCCCATATAATCGTCCAGATTTTCAACCAGTGATGTCCATCCGTTCTGAATCCCTTCCGGGAGACGCACAAAGACGCCCGACAGTGTCTGACCGATTTTTTCCAACCCTGTTTCTGTCTGCTCATACAGATCCGGGAAATCCCGGATCAGCCCCGTCACTTCCGTCACCAGACGGCTGACCGCAAAATAGCTGACCAGAATGATTGCCGCCAGTACCAGGATCACGATCAGTGCCGACCCCAGCTTTTTGACAATCTTCATTCTCTTCTCCAACCAGTTTACAAGTGGTGTCGCAATACTGGCAACGATCCATCCGATCACGAACGGCATCAGAAATCCGATCAGTCTGATCCCGATTACAATAAACGCTGCCGTGGCAAGGATACTGAATAAAAGGCTGACTGCGACCTGCCAGTATGGGCGTCTGTTTTCCATGCTTATGCCTCCTCAGATTGATTCAGATATTCTGTCTCGATCAGATCCCATATCTCATCCCTTCCCTGCTTTGTCTGGGAAGAAAATGGAATCACTTTTGTTCCCGGAACAAGTTCCAGTCCTTCTTTTAGGATCTTGATACATTTCTGTACCTGGCTTCTTTTGATCTTGTCTAATTTTGTGGCAATGATGATCGGCTGATATCCCTGCTCTACGATCCAATGATACATCATCTTATCATTTGCAGACGGTGCATGACGGATATCGATCAGAAGGAAAACCGCCCGAAGCTGACCGGATGTATGCAGATAACGTTCGATCAGCTTTCCCCACTGAGCTTTTTCCTGCTCGGATACTTTCGCATAACCATATCCGGGAAGATCTACCAGATACATTTCATCATTAATATTATAAAAGTTGATCGTCTGCGTTTTTCCCGGTGTTGCCGAAATCCTTGCATAGGATTTCCGGTTCATCAGTGCATTGATCAATGAAGATTTACCAACATTTGACTTCCCTGCAAATGCGATCTCCGGCTTGTCATTTTCCGGCAGAACACTTGTAATTCCACAGACAGTTTCCAAATTAATATTTTTAATTACCATAAGATCCTCCTTTATCTTACAAGTGCCGTTTTCAGCACCTCATTCATGCTCTCTACCGGAATGATCTCCAGTCCTTTCGTAATCTCCACTGACAGTTCTTCTACATCTGCCAGATTTTCTTTCGGCACAAGTACCGTATGTATTCCTGCATTTTTCGCAGCAAGCAGTTTTTCTTTCAGGCCTCCGATCGGAAGAACCCTTCCGCGAAGTGTGATCTCACCTGTCATTGCAAGATCTGCACGTACTTTCTTTCCTGTCACTGCGGAGAGGATGGCTGTTGCCATTGTAATTCCTGCTGACGGTCCGTCTTTCGGTACCGCTCCTTCAGGAATATGCACATGAATATCATGCTTTTCAAAGAAATCTTCCTGAATCGCATACTTTTTACTTACAGAACGGATATAACTGATTCCCGTTCTTGCCGATTCTTTCATGACATCTCCCAGCTTTCCGGTCAGCATGATCTCACCTTTTCCCGGCATAACATTGACTTCAATCTGCAAGGTATCGCCTCCTACACTTGTCCATGCAAGTCCACGCACAATTCCGACCTCCGGTGCTGCATTTGCCATCTGATACGTATACTTTTCTTTTCCAAGAAATCTGGACAGATTCCGGTCTGTTACTGCGATCTTCTCTTTTTCTGTCATCAGCAGCTCTTTTGCCGCTTTCCTGCAGACAGCACCGATCTTACGTTCCAGTTGTCTGACTCCTGCCTCTTTCGTATAATTATGTGCCATTTTCCAGATTGCTTTTTTACTGAAAGATAGCTGCTGTTCTGTCAGTCCTGTCTTTTCCAATTGCTTCGGAACCAGATGTTCCTGGGCAATATGCAGCTTTTCATTTTCTGTATAACTACTGATTTCAATGATCTCCATGCGGTCCAGCAGCGGACGCGGGATTGTCTGAAGACTGTTGGCAGTCGTAATGAACATTACTTCGGAAAGATCCAGCGGTACTTCCAGATAATGATCCCTGAACCGGCTGTTCTGTTCTGAATCCAGAACTTCCAGCAAAGCAGAAAATGTATCTCCCTTGTAGTCTGTGCTTACTTTGTCAATTTCATCCAGAAGAAGTACCGGATTTTTGACTCCCGCACTGCGGATTCCGTTTGCAATCCTTCCCGGCATTGCACCCACATACGTCTTTCTATGCCCACGGATCTCCGCTTCATCCCGGACTCCTCCCAGGGAAATCCTCACATAAGGCCGATTCGTTGCCCTTGCCAGCGACCTTGCAATGGAAGTCTTACCTGTTCCCGGGGGACCTACCAGGCAGAGGATCGGACTTTCTTCTCTCCGGGTCAGCGTTCTGACTGCCAGTGACTCCAGAATCCTCTCTTTCACGGTCTCCATTCCGTAATGATCTTCATCCAACACTTTCCGGGCATACTGAATGTCATTATTTTCTTCGGAACGCTTTTCCCACGGCATTTCAAGAAGTGTCTCAATATAGGTACGGATCACTCCATTTTCAGCCTGTGATCCGATCGTATTTTTGAATCTGCTGATCTCACGTTTCAGCTTTTCCTTTACCTCTTCCGGTGCTTCAAGCTTTGCTGCCGCCTCTTCAAACTCTTCTGCATCAGAAATACCTGAATCCTCCCCCAGCTCCTGTCGGATAACTTTGAGTTCTTCCCGCAGGATATATTCTCTCTGATGCCGGTCCACCAGTTCTTTGACCTTTTTCTGAATCTCTTTTTTAACATCTATGATCTGAATTTCATCTGTCAGTTCCGAGCAAAGTTTCTCATATCTTTTTTTAATATCCAGTTCTTCCAGAAGTTTCTGCTGTTCCGTATATGAAAATGGTACACTGCAGGCAATCTCATTGGTCAGCTTCTTCAGATCTTCGATCGAAATCAGTTCTTTCACTGCCTCCTTGGACATTTTTCCACTTTTGTCCGCATATTCCGTAAGAACCTCTCTCAGGTTTCGTGCCATCGCTTCCTTTTGTATCTCATCCTCTATGCCAAAATCTGTCTCTTCCAAAAGTTCAACTTCCGCTTTGAGATACGGTTCTTTTTCACTGATCCCGGTCAATCTTCCTCTCTGTTCTCCTGAGACAAGAACCCGCACAATTTTCTTCGGCAATTTAATGACCTGCCGGACTGTGGCAACTGTTCCGATACTGTATACATCTTCCTGTCCCGGATCTTCTGTCTCTATGGATTTCTGGGCAACCAGAAAAATCTTCTGATCTTCCATCATTGCCTGCTGTACCGCAGTGATCGAGCGTTCTCTGCTCACATCAAAATGTACGACCATCTCCGGCATGATCGTCAGTCCTCTCAGAGCGACCATCGGAAGGCTTTTCATTACGCTGTCCATTTCTTTTCCTCCGTTCTTATTTTTATGTCCTTCTATTTGAATCTATTCTTCTCCTCTTACAGACTACCATGCGTAAAAAAAGCGGGTGGATGGGATTCGCCATCACGCCCGCCTTTTTTATGCACTCTCTGATGTCAGGAACGACTTTCTTTCTTCGCCGTCACGCGTATATCTTGGCGGTTCTGTTCCGAGAACTGCTTCTTTCGTGATCCGGCATTCTTTAATTGTCTCATCAGATGGGACTGTAAACATCGTATCCATCATGATATTTTCCATGATTGCACGAAGACCACGGGCTCCTGTCTTACGCTTCAGAGTCGTATCGGCAATCTCCAGCAGTGCATCCTTATCAAACTCAAGCTTCACTCCGTCCAGCTCAAGCAGCTTCTGATACTGCTTTACGATCGCACTCTTTGGTTCTGTCAGAATACGGATCAGTGCATCCCGATCCAGAAGATCCAGTGACACTGTCACAGGAAGTCGTCCCACCAGTTCCGGGATCAGACCAAATTTCACAAGATCCTGAGGAAGTGCCTCCTGAAGCAGCACATCCATATCGTATTCATGCTTTGTTGCAATCTCTGCATTAAATCCGATCGACTTTCTGTCGATCCGGGTCTCTATAATCTTATCAATTCCTTCAAAAGCTCCACCACAGATAAATAAGATATTCGTCGTATCAATCTGAATCAGTTCCTGATGCGGATGCTTTCTTCCTCCCTGCGGCGGAACAGATGCAACCGTTCCCTCGATGATTTTCAGAAGTGCCTGCTGAACACCTTCTCCCGAAACATCTCTCGTAATGGATGGATTCTCCGATTTTCTCGTAATCTTGTCAATCTCATCAATATAGATGATTCCATGCTCAGCACGCTCAATGTCTCCATCCGCTGCCTGAATCACTTTCAGAAGAATATTTTCAACATCTTCTCCCACATATCCTGCCTCTGTCAGTGCAGTTGCATCAGCGATCGCAAACGGAACATTCAGAATTTTTGCCAGGGTCTGTGCCAGAAGCGTCTTTCCACATCCGGTCGGTCCCAGCATCAGAATATTACTTTTCTGAAGCTCCACTCCAAGATCCTGTTCTGCAAGAATTCTTTTGTAATGGTTATATACCGCAACGGAAAGCACCTTTTTGGCTTCATCCTGACCAATCACATACTGATCAAGGAATGCTTTCATTTCTTCCGGAGTCAGCAGATTGATATCGTCCAGTGCTCCTCTGTCGTTATAATCCAGCTCTTCTTCAATGATCTCTGAACAAATCCCCACACACTGGTCACAGATATATGTCCCGTTCGGACCTGCGATCAGCTTGCGTACCTGAGCCTGCGTCTTGTTACAGAATGAACATCTTACAATCTCTTCTGTCATTTTTCCTGCCATATTCTTGTCACCTCATACTGCAATCTATTAGTGGCTTGCTATTACTTCGTCAATCAGACCGTATTCTTTTGCCTCAGCCGCAGACATAAAGTTATCACGCTCTGTATCTGTCTGGATCACTTCCAGCGGCTTTCCTGTATTTGCTGCCAGAATACTGTTCAAAGTCTTTCTGGTACGGAGGATATGCTCTGCTGCGATCTGAATCTCTGTCGCCTGTCCCTGTGCTCCGCCAAGTGGCTGATGGATCATAATCTCAGCATTCGGAAGGGCAAATCTCTTGCCTTTTGCTCCACCTGAAAGCAGAAATGCTCCCATACTTGCTGCCATACCAATGCAAACTGTAGATACATCGCATTTGATATACTGCATTGTATCATAAATTGCCATTCCCGCTGTCACAGATCCCCCCGGACTGTTGATATACAACTGGATATCCTTATCCGGATCATCTGCCTCCAGGAAAAGTAACTGTGCTACGATCACACTTGCGGAAACATCATTCACTTCCTCTCCGAGAAAAATAATCCTTTCTTTCAGAAGTCTTGAATAAATATCATAAGAACGTTCTCCGCGACTTGTCTGCTCAATGACGTAAGGTACTAAACTCATATTCTTTCCTTCTCCCTGTCTGAATCTTTGTCTGTAAATTACCGGGCTGTCACTCCATCTGGAATTGCCTGCCCACCACTAAAAAGGGTACACCCATTACAGGTGCACCCCCTACAGAATCTCTGCTTATTCTTCTACAGCCGCCTCTGTGATCAGAGTAACTGCATCCTGCACTGCGATATCTTCTTTCATCTGCTTCTTCTCATTCTCACCCATGAACTCTTTGAGCTTTTCAACTTCCATCTGGTAAGAATCAGCCATCTTCTGAAGTTCTTCATCAAGACGCTCATCCGATACTTCGATATTCTCTGCAGCTACGATTGCTTCGAGAACCAGTCTTGTTCTGATTCGCTTCTCAGCCTGTGGCTTCAGTTCTTCCATCATCTTCTCCTCATTGAGTCCTGTGAACTGGAAGTACTGCTCCACGCTCATACCCTGCTGCATGATGCGACGTGCAAAATCATCTGCCATCTGCTTAGCCTGAAGATCTACCATCGGTGCAGGAAGATCGATCTCTGCATTAGCAACAGCCTGCTCTACAGCCTGGTTTTCTTTCTTTTCTTTTCCTTCATTCTCTTTACGCTCTTTGATCTTAGCCTTTACTTCTGCCTTATAATCTTCCAGAGTCTCTGCCTCTTCCGATACCTCTGAAGCGAACTCATCATCCAGTTCCGGAAGTTCTTTTGCCTTGATCTCATGCACTGTGCATTTGAACACTGCCTCTTTACCTGCAAGTTCTTTTGCCTGATATTCCTCTGGGAATGTCACTTTTACTTCTGTCTCTTTGTCGATCTCAGCTCCGATCAACTGCTCTTCAAATCCCGGGATAAATGCACCGGAACCGATCGTCAGCGGGTAATTCTCACCCTTTCCGCCTTCAAACGCAACTCCGTCTACAAATCCTTCAAAGTCAAGTGTAACAATATCCTTGTCCTGAACAGCTCTGTCTGTAACTTCTACTGTTCTGGCATTACGCTCACGCTCTTTCTCGATCTCTTCATCTACTTCTTTCTGCATAACTCTTGTAGATACCTTGTCTACCTTAAGTCCCTTATACTCGCCAAGCTTTACTTCTGGCTTTACAGCTACTTCTGCTGTAAAGATAAAGTCTTTTCCTTTTTCAAGCTGGACAACATCAATTGTCGGCTGGGAAGCGATCTCAAGTTCACACTCATCATATGCCTTTCCATAAGCTTCAGAAATCATGTGATTTGCTGCTTCATCATAGAATACTTCCGGTCCGTACATTTTTTCGATCATCTGACGCGGAACTTTTCCCTTACGGAATCCCGGAAGGCTGATCTTGCTACGCTGCTTTAAATAAGCTGCCTGAAGTGCCTTTTCTACTTCTTCTGCTGATACTGTGATCGTCAGCTTTGCCATATTATGCTCTAAATTCTCTACCTGTAAACTCATTTTCTTCCTCCTTGATTAAGCAAATAGCTTCTTATTGAAAAATGTATCGTCAATAAGCTATACATTCGCAGTCATTGCATTAGTATAGCATAAAAGTCACCATATTTCCAGTATTTTTTACATATATACGATAGATTCTGCTATTTCGTCTGCTTTTTCCTTTCCATATAAAACACTCACCAGTTCCAGTGAAAACCTGACGGCAGTTCCCATTCCCCGAGATGTCGTGATCCTTCCATCCGTCACTACCGGCTCGTAGCTTACTTCAAGACAGTTCAGTTTCTCTTCAAAGGACGGATAACAGCATGCCCTTTTTCCTTTCAGCATTCCCAGTTCTCCAAGGACACTCGGTGCTGCACAGATCGCCGCAATGTGCTTTTCCTTCTTTTCTGCCTGATTCAGCAGTCTGCAAAGTCCTGCATGCTCTTTCAGATGCAGCGTCCCCGGCATTCCTCCCGGAAGTACATACAGATCCGCTTCTCCTGCTTCCTCGATCATCCGGTCTGCCTCTACCTTGATCCCATGTGCTCCTGTAATCTCTTTTCTATCCATCACAGAAACCATTTCCACCTCTGCTCCGGCTCTACGCAGGACATCTACGACAGTAAGTCCTTCAATTTCTTCAAATCCATCTGCCAGAAATACATAAGCTTTCTTCATGTCTATGCCTCCTCATTCTTTGCATACGCAATTAGTGTAACAAATGTCTTCTTTAAATGCAATGGTTTACATTTATTCTTCCCTATACTATCATAAAGAGAAGAGCTGTATTTCAGTCCTGAACATCAGAATTTTTTTATAAAGGAGCATACCTATGGAAATCGAACGTAAATTTCTTATCAAAGACCTGCACTCTCTTCCTTTTTCAATAGAAGCTTATCCTCACCGTGAACTGGAGCAGGCCTATCTCTGTACCGGACCGGTCGTGCGGATTCGTAAAGATGATGAACAATATTTTCTCACTTATAAATCCAAAGGGCTTATGATCCGGGAGGAATATAATCTTCCTCTCAACCGCCAGGCTTATCTGCATCTCCGCGAAAAAGCTGACGGCAGGATCATCCAGAAGACACGGTATGTCATTCCCCTTGACGAAGTCACTGATTCATCCCCGTCACAGAAAGAAAGTCATCTTTCCCCACAGTTCAGGGAAAAAGGTGTTTCTCTTTTCCTTGAACTGGATATTTTTAAAGGCGATCTTGCCCCATTGTTTCTCGCAGAGATTGAATTTCCTGACGAGGAAACTGCACGTAACTATCAGGCTCCTGACTGGCTTGGTGAAGATGTCACACACCTGTCTCTGTACCACAACAGTACTTTAAGTCAGTTAAAATAATGCAGACAGATCCGGTATTTGCAACAGTTTATTGAATTTTGCATATTTTTCACATTCTGTTGCATTTTAATTCCTGTAGCTAAAATCTTGGTATAATCTATTCACATTACTATCGATTTTATGCAGGGAGGTACGGCGTTGGCAAATATTCAGCTTGCGAAAAATCTGCTCCAGCTCCGACAGGAACATCATTACACGCAGAAGCAACTCGGAGATAAACTTAATATCACACATCAGGCGTACTCCTATTACGAAACCGGACATCGTGATCCCAATATTGATATGCTCACAAAGCTTTCTGCTCTTTATGGATTTTCGATTGAACAGCTTCTGACAGTTCCCTGCAGTATAAAAAATTCTTTTGCAAAAGAATCTGCAAATACTTACCATACCGGGCTGATCATCACAACCGGTGATACGATCTATCTGACTGAAGAGGAGGCCGAACTTCTCATCCGTTTGCGGGAAGCGTCTGATGATGATCGGAAACTCATTAAGAAAATCCTTGATTAAGTGTATGCTGGTTTTCAAAAAAAGAACCGAAATCTCTGATGACTGAGGAAATCCCTCATCACCTTAGATTCCGGTTCTTTTTATACTTTTTCAGCTTTTATCCTTTTCTTACAGATCTTTTTCAGAGATCTTCCTGCAGAAAATATTCTTTTCCGATCAGTCTGCCAGACGGATCATATGAATAATCTCCGGGAATGCCTCTGCCTTTTTAGAGTAAGTTCCTTCCGTCATTACTTCTGTTATAAATCCAAATTCATCTTCCAGGCCCTCTGTCTCCACAATCTCAACAGAACCAAATGCTTCTCTGATCTGTTCCTTCTGAGCTTCTGATCTGCCCTGAACCCTTACAAAGAAACGATGCTCTGCCTCTGCATTCGGGATCAGCTCCAGCTCTCCTGCATCCCATCTTGTCACAACATTTCTGTGAAGATGCTTTGCCGCATCTACCACGTCTGCAACAACGGCACTTGCTGTCGGAAGTTTACCTGCTCCACTTCCGTAGAACATTGCATCTCCAAGCATATTGCCACGGACAAAAACTGCATTAAATACATCATTTACATTACAGAGCGGGTGCTCTTCTGAAAGAAGCATCGGTGCAACCAGTACACTGAACGTATCTCCCACACGTTTGCTTGAAGCAAGGAGCTTGATCGCCATATTCAGTTTCTTGGCATACTTCATATCTTCTGTCGTGATCTTTGTGATTCCTTCTGTATGGATTTTTTCAAAATCTACGTGCTGACCGGAGATCAGAGATGTAAGAATCGCAATCTTTCTGCATGCGTCATGTCCCTCTACATCTGCCTCAGGATTTCTCTCTGCATATCCCTTATCCTGAGCCTCCTTCAGAACTTCTGCATAATCTGCACCCTCAAAGAACATCTTTGTCATCATGTAGTTCGTTGTTCCGTTCAGGATTCCGATTACTTCATCAATACGGTCTGCTGTCAGAGAAGAATTCAATGCACGGATAATCGGAATGCCTCCTCCTACACTTGCCTCAAACATAAAGTTGATCTCCCGTTCACGGGCAATCTCAAGCAGCTCCGCACCATGCTTTGCAACCAGTGCTTTATTGGATGTTGCCACACTCTTGCCTGCTTCCAGGCACTTCTTTACAAATGTATAGGCAGGTTCAATTCCTCCCATCGTCTCTACAACGATCGCTACTTCAGGATCATTGAGAATCGTATCAAAATCATGCGTCAGAATCTCTTCCACAGGATCTCCCGGAAAGTCTCTGAGATCCAGTACATATTTTACATAAATCTCATCCTGTACTCTTTCATTGATCAGGCTGCCATTCGTACGAATCACTTCTACAACACCTGATCCAACTGTACCGTATCCCATTACTGCTATATTTATCATTCTTTCTTTCCTTTCTGTGCTTCTGCATCCATGCTCAGATATGCATTGATAAACGGATCGATATTTCCATCCATCACTGCCCCTACATTGCTGATTTCTGCATTTGTCCTGTGGTCTTTTACCATTGTATACGGCTGCATAACATAAGAACGGATCTGATTTCCGAAATTAATATCACTGACTTCACCCCGGATATCCGACATTTTTTCCGCCTGTTCCTGCTGCTTAAGAAGAAGCAGCTTGGATTTCAACATCTGCATTGCCTTATCTTTGTTCATATGCTGCGAACGCTCATTCTGACACTGTACCACAATTCCTGTCGGAAGATGTGTAATACGGATTGCCGATGACGTCTTATTGATGTGCTGTCCACCTGCTCCGCTGGAACGGTACGTGTCAATCCTCAGTTCATCTTCATTGATCTCGATATCAATATCTTCCTCAATATCCGGGATCACATCACACGATGCAAAAGAGGTCTGTCTCTTTCCTGCTGCGTTAAACGGAGAGATACGCACCAGGCGGTGTACTCCCTTTTCCGAACGGAGATAACCATAGGCATTCTCTCCTTTCACTTCAAAGGTAACACCTTTGATCCCGGCCACATCTCCTTCCAGATAATCCAGTACTTCCAGTTCATACCCCTTCTTTTCTGCCCATCTGCTATACATACGGTAAAGCATTCCGGTCCAGTCCATGGCCTCTGTTCCGCCTGCTCCTGCATGGAGCGTCACAATCGCATTGTCCCGGTCATACGGTCCGATCAGAAGCGTGCTGATCCGCAGTTGCTCAAATACTGCTTCAAACTGTTGCAACTCTTCTGCAACCTCTTCTGCTGTCTCCTCTTCTTCGTCCTCTCCAGCACTCATATCAATAAGCAGGAGCATATCCTCATAATCTGTATATAACTTTTCAATCTCTTTTACAGAATCCTGAAGACCCTTCAATTCCTTCATTACCTGCTGTGAAACTTCAGGATTATCCCAGAATCCAGGCTCCTCAAGTCTCTTTTCCAATTCTTCGATCCTTAGCTTCTTTGAAGCGAGGTCAAAGTGAATCCCTCAAATCTTTCAGCGGTTCTTCATATGCAGTCAGCTTTGACTTTAATTCATCTAATAAAACCACCTTAATCACCTCTTTCATATTTTATCTCAACTCTTCTGCCAGTCTGATTATTTTATTTTTCTTCCACAGCACTGCTTATATTTCTTTCCACTTCCGCATGGGCATGGATCGTTCGGATAAATCTTCTTTTCTTCACGCTTCTTCGGCTCACGTACGGATGTATCATCCTTATTCGTTCCTGTTACTTTTGCAACTTCCTCACGCTCTACCTTTTCCTCCACACGCAGATGGAACAGAGTACGGATCGTAGTCTCTGCGATGGCATTCGTCATCTCACCGAACATATCGTATCCCATCATCTTATACTCAACCAGCGGATCTCTCTGTCCATAAGCCTGAAGTCCGATTCCCTGACGGAGCTGATCCATATCATCAATATGATCCATCCAACGTGCATCAATTACTTTCAGCAGGATGACACGCTCCACTTCTCTGAGCTGTTCAGCCTCCGGGAACTCTGCTTCTTTACTTTCATACGCCTTGACAGCACGTTCTTTCAACAGATGCTTCAGTTCCTTCTGTCTCATCTGACGGCATTCTTCTTCTGACGGAAGTTCCATCTGCGGGATCACTCCGTGAAGATTGATCTCGAAACCTTTAATATCCCATTCTTCCGGATCAACTTCTGTAGAAGCAAAACGGTCTGTCATGTTCTCCACATATTCGGTGATCATACTGTAGATCGTATCTCTCATACTCTCACCATCCAGCACACGACGACGCTCCGCGTAAATGATCTCTCTCTGCTCATTCATAACCTGATCGTACTCTAACAGATTCTTACGGATTCCAAAATTGTTCGCCTCGATCTTCTTCTGTGCTTTTTCGATTGCATTCGACAGCATCTTATGCTCGATCTGCTCTCCGTCTTCCACTCCCAGTGTATTGAATACTCCCATCAGCTTCTCTGAACCAAACAGACGCATCAGATCATCTTCCAGGGAAATATAGAAACGGGATTCTCCCGGATCACCCTGACGACCGGAACGTCCACGCAACTGGTTGTCAATACGTCTGGACTCATGACGCTCTGTACCAATAATCTTCAGACCGCCTGCAGCTTTGGCATCATCATCCAGCTTGATATCCGTACCACGTCCTGCCATGTTCGTTGCGATCGTAACCGCTCCATGCACACCTGCATCTGCAACGATCTCAGCTTCTTTTTCATGGTATTTTGCATTCAGCACATTATGCTGGATTCCTTCTTTTTTCAGCATCCGGCTCAGCAGTTCGGAAACTTCGATGGTGATCGTACCAACCAGTACCGGCTGACCGGTCTTTTTCCTCTTTCGTCTTATATACCGCATCTTCCAGGTCTTTTCTGAGAACCGGCTTATTGGTCGGGATCTCAATAACATCCATACCATAAATATCACGGAACTCTTTTTCCTCAGTCAGGGCTGTACCGGTCATACCACTCTTCTTATCATACTTATTAAATAAGTTCTGGAATGTGATCGTCGCAAGGGTCTTGCTCTCTCTTCTTACCTTTACATGCTCCTTCGCCTCGATTGCCTGATGAAGTCCGTCTGAATAACGGCGTCCCGGCATGATACGTCCCGTAAACTCGTCGACGATCATAACCTCTCCTTCTTCATTCACCACATAATCCTGATCCCGGAACATCAGATTATGAGCCCGAAGGGCAAGGATGATATTATGCTGGATCTCAAGATTCTCTGCATCCGCAAGATTTTCAATATGGAAGAACTTCTCAACCTTTTTCACACCATCTTCCGTCAGGTTGACTGTCTTCTCTTTCTCGTCAACAATAAAATCTCCCGTCTCTTCGATCTCTTCTCCCATGATCGCATTCATCTTGGAGAACTCTCCGCTCGCCTCGCCTCGCTCCAACTGACGTGCAAGTACATCGCATGCCTCATAAAGTGCTGTAGACTTTCCGCTCTGACCTGAAATGATCAGCGGTGTACGTGCCTCGTCGATCAATACAGAATCGACCTCATCAATGATCGCATAATGCAGTCCTCTCTGTACAAGCTGTTCTTTATAAATGACCATGTTGTCACGCAGATAATCAAATCCCAGTTCATTATTCGTTACATAAGTAATATCACAGTTATATGCTGCACGACGCTCATCATTGTCCATACTGTTCAGGACAACTCCGACGGTCAGTCCAAGAAATTCGTGTACTTTTCCCATCCACTCAGCATCACGCTTTGCCAGGTAATCATTGACAGTAACAATATGAACACCCTTGCCTTCCAGTGCATTCAGATATGCAGGAAGTGTGGACACAAGTGTCTTACCTTCTCCGGTCTTCATCTCTGAGATACGACCCTGATGAAGAATGATACCACCGATCATCTGAACTCGATAATGACGCATACCAATACTTCTGTAGGCACCTTCTCTTACAACTGCAAATGCTTCCGGCAGAATATCATCCAGTGTCTCGCCCTCTTTCAGACGTTCTTTGAACTCTCTGGTCTTTCCGCGAAGTTCTTCGTCCGACAATGCTTCCATCTCCGGTCCGAGAGCTTCAATCTTATCTACGATCGGATAAATACGCTTCAGCTCATTTTCACTATGGGTTCCGAAAATCTTCTCTATAATGTTCATATCCCGTAATTTACTCCTTATCTGAATCTGATTTTGACATCTCGATATACGACGCCACTATGTTATCCATTCTATCACTATCTGAACTGTAATTCAACTAATTCATGGCTTGTTAACATTGTTCACAGTTTTGCAATATTCATAGGGAATCTTTCCACCAAATAAATCCAATGCACTTCCGATCGTAAAATCAATCTTTCCCCGGCTCTCTTTTTCAAACCGTTCCAGATCTTCCGGTGATCCAATGCCACCGGCATATGTAACCGGGATTCCATCCCATTCGCCAAGCATTCTTACCAGACCGTCATCCATCCCCGCTCCTTTTCCTTCCACGTCTACTCCGTGGATCAGGAATTCATCACAGTACTCTGCCAGTTCATCCAGTATCTGCGGTGAAAGTGCTACTTCTGTAAATTTCTGCCACCGGTCTGTCACAACAAAATATTTTCCATCTTTCTTTCTGCAGCTCAGATCCAGCACAATCTTCTCCTTTGTCACTGCTGCCACAAGTTTTTCAAGATTCTCTTTCTGAAACCTGCCATCCCGGAAGACATAAGAAGTTACGATCACGTGGCTCGCCCCGGCTTCCAGATATCCGGCTGCATTGTCCGCCGTAATTCCTCCGCCGATCTGCATTCCCTGCGGATAAGCCCGCAAAGCTTCCAGTGCCTGCCGCTTTGTTTCCTCATAATATTCCGACCCTTCCGGGTTTAACAGGATGATATGCCCTCCTTTCAATCTGTCCTTCTGATAGAGTCCGGCATACCATGCCGCATCCAGTTCTGAAGTAAAATTCGTATTTGCCTGATTTCCTTCATCCCTGAGACTTCCCCCTACGATCTGCTTCACTTTTCCGTTATGTATATCAATACACGGTCTGAATTTCATAGCATACTTCCTTCTTTCTTTTCCAGGATTTTCAAAAGAATACCACAGGAATTTTCTTACATTCCTGTGGCTCTTTTCCGAAACTTTCCCTTTGTTTAGCGGTTCTCTTCCATTGCCCGGTCTGTCTTCTTTCCGGTCTGATCAGTATTTTCCTGATTGTTCTGTACTCCGTTATCCTCTGTCAGATCGTCTGCCGCACGGTCGATCCCGTCGGTAATCCCGTCAGTCACATCTTCCACACCGTCCGTCACATCATCCACTGCATCGTCCATCACTCCATTGCCGTTCCCCGCTGTTGCATCATTTACATTGCCATTTTCTTTCCGGTTCGTGCCATTTTTATCCTGCATCGTCTGATCTGCTGCATTATCAGCACTATTATTGCCACATCCAACTGTGCCAAGGAGTGCAAAGGTACAAAGTATCATGACTAAAAATCTTCTGGTTCTTTTCATAAAAGTTCTCCCTTTCTGTATCAATAATATTGTATTCCTACTATCTGCAAGTTCTTCAATATTTATACATCCAGGAAACTTTTTTCTATTTTATGATACCAGGGTCAAAAGGCCTAAGCCCACATGAACTTGCTCATAGGTGGGTGAAAGACCTTTTGACCTGCCCCGATTATCTTTCTGCCTTATTTCTAAGCTTTTCCATTGCACGGGACTCGATCTGACGCACACGTTCTCTTGTCACCTTCAGCTCTTCTCCAATTTCTTCCAGCGTATGGGTTTTTCCATCCTCAAGTCCATAACGCAGCCGGATCACCTGCTTTTCCCGGTCATTCAATGCATTAAGAAGTTCACTTACTTCCTCTTTCTGGACAAGAAGATTCATCGCTTCTTCCGGTGTCGGAGAAGCTTTATCCTCCACCATATCTCCCAGGTTATTTTCTCCGTCTTCTCCTACCGGAGTTTCCAGTGAAACCGGATTCTGAAGATAGGATAAAATATTTTTTACATCCTCTGTACTCTTATCTCCCAGCTTTTCTGCGATTTCTTCCGGTGTTGCTTCTCTTCCGAGACTCTGCTGGAGTTCTTTTGAAATACGCTGAACTTTCTTCATCGCCTCTGCCACATGAACCGGTACACGGATCTCTCTTGACTGCTGGTCGATTGCACGCTGGATCGCTTCTTTGATCCACCAGGATGCATAAGTTGAAAAGCGGTTCTCCTTTGTAAAATCGTATTTTTCCACTGCACGCATCAAGCCGATATTTCCCTCCTGGATCAGATCCATCAGTGGGATCCCTCTGCCGGTATAATGCTTGGCGATTGATACAACCAGCCTGAGATTTCCTTCTTCCAGTCTCCGTCTTGCCTCTTCATCACCGTCCACGCTTCTGCGTCCCAGCTCTTTTTCTTCTTCTGCATCCAACAGGGGAATCTGACCGATCTCATTGAGATAGATCTTCAGCGGTTCTGTAACCTCTGTCCCTTCCGGTATATTTAATTCTTTTTCCATGCTTTTCTCCATCTACACCTTTTCTATGATCTCACCGCTGCGATATGCCGCAAGCAGTCTCTCCAGGTCTGCCACCTGTTCCCGTAATTCTCTTCCAACGTCAGTGTCTCCGACCAGTATCCTGTCCATCACCCGCTTCACGACCATGATTTCCGAATGAATATCCTTTTCCTTTTCGATTGCCTCTTCATTTTCAAGCAATGCATAATACGGGTTCTTCTTCTCCACATGCGTCTCTTTTTCTGCAAGAAAATACCGTTCAAACGTCGCCATCTTATTCTTTCCAAACAATGGTGAATCCGGGGTGGAGCCAGATATACCACATGATATCCCGCCCGTCCTGACGCTCCTTTTTGTCCAGTGCAAAAAAACCTTTTCTCACATAACTTTCCAACACATCATAAAGCTCTCTTCCACGAGCTCTGTTCCCTTGGGAAGATTCAAAATGGCCTGCAAATTGATAATCTCTGTGGACGCTGCCGCGATCGTTGGATACAGATCTGACAGCCGCTCCAAATATCTGGTCTCCAAATCTTTCATTCCTGCTCTCCCTGCCTGTTTTTTATTTTCCCCTCAGCAAACTTTACAAGAACTCTCTGAATCCCTGATTAAAAACGGATCACATCTCCCATATCATACATACCACGCTTCTGCTCTGCGAGAAATTTTGCAGCTTCTACAGCACCTTTTGCAAATACACTTCTTGAATAAGCTGTATGCTTAAATTCGATCACTTCATCTGTCCCTGCAAAGATCACTTCATGCTCTCCTACGATCGTTCCGGCACGCACTGCTGAAATACCGATTTCCTTTACATCCCTCTTCTTTCTCACCTGGCTTCTGTCATAAACATACTCATATTCATTGCCAAGTGCCTCATTCATAGAATCTGCCAGTGCGAGAGCTGTTCCACTCGGTGCATCCAGCTTCTTGTTATGATGCTTCTCAACAAGCTCCATATCGTATCCTGCCGGTGCAAGTACTTTTGCTGCATCTTTTAAAAGCTTCAGGAGAAGATTGATTCCCATGGACATATTCGCTGACTTTAACACTGCGATCTTTTCGGATACTTCTTTCACCCTTGCAAGCTGCTCTTCTGACAGTCCTGTTGTACAGAGGACTACCGGAAGTTTCTTCTCAACACAATAATCCAGCAGTTCATCCACTGCCCCTGCATTTGAAAAATCAATGACCGCATCTGCATCCACATCACACTCTGAAATCGTCTCAAAAACCGGATATTCATTGGCAACTGCTGTATACTTGTCCACACCTGCCACAATCTCAACATCCTGATCCTGCTTTGCGATCTCAGTGATCATTCTTCCCATCTTTCCATTGCATCCATGCATTAATATCTTCATCATCTGTATAAATCCTCCTTTAAATGCTTTTAACGTTCACAGAGTCCTTTCGGATACCCTATATAATAAAAAGGATATCACATTTGAGCTTTTATCTCAATATATGATATCCTTTTCCTGTCTTATGTCATGATGCCACATCTTCCATGCTGCTCTGGTACTTCACTTTTTTATCACCATCATGATTCCTCAATACATTCCAGTTTACTTACCGAAACTTCGTATGCAACCCGCGTCTCTGTCTCAGTTTCCGAAAGCTTTTTCACGTACTCTCTACTCTGAATCCTTCCAAGTACCCGCACATGTTCCCCTACGTCAAAACTGGAGGCATATCTTGCATTTCTGCCCCAGCAGATACATGGAATATAGTCTGATTTTCCATACGGTCTGTTCACCGCAAGTAAAAGATCTGCGATTTCTCTGCCCAGCGGTGTCTTCCTGTACACCGGGCGTTTACACATATACCCTTCCAGCAGGATATGGTTTGTCTTTGCCCCGTCCGGCTCTTCATCAATAAACTCGATTTCTCTCGCAAATACAGACAGTACCAGCCGGTTCTTCAATTCTTCGTGCCGATTGTAGGATCTGAACTGTCCTGATACCATGATGCACTCTCCACGGCAGTCTTTGGTTACATCGATCAGACGTTCAGAAATCATCACCGGGATTCTGTCGCAGGAATTGCTCAGTCGCTTTACGAGCAGTTCCATCATATAGAATCCTTCTCCGAATACTTCGTGGCTGTATGTAAATTCAGACACCACTTCCCCTATGACCGTCACCTGGTTGTTCTCAATTATCTTATCTGACATGATTTGTAGTTCTCCCTTCTTCTGTTACGTATTTTCAAGTCACTACAAAATATATGACAAAACAGAAAAGAATAGAACGGCGAAAGTATGGAAATCGTTCGACAGAATTCGTCTCCTGCAGGTTCCGCTCTCTGTCCGGATCTGTAAAAACGGGAATCTCCCTGCTTTTTGGAAGATTCCCGTCTGATCTGTTCATTTTCAGTTTTTCTGTTGCATTTGACCGAAGTTTTTACTTCTCTGCCGATTTCTTTCTGATCACGATCACGCCTGCTGCGGCTGCCATCATGCACAGAACTACCATCATTCCTTCCGTACTGTCTCCGGTCGGAACTACCTTACTGCTATCTTTAGCCGGTGTCGTTGTAGTCGTTCCCTTTCCAGGATTTTTATTATCTTTGCCTGTTCCTGAAGTCTTATCATTTTTATCTGTTCCTGAAGTCTTATCATTTTTATCTGTTCCTGGAGTCTTATCATCTTTGCCCGGCGTCGGTGTCGGTTCCGGTGTCGGTTCCGGTTCCGGTGTCGGTTCCGGTGTCGGTTCCGGTTCCGGCATCTCGATCAGCTTCAGATTTGCATATGCCTCTGTCAGGGCTGCCTTCGCTTCTGCTACTGCCTGCTCGCTCTCTGGATCTGTAAGCACTGCTTTCGCATTCTGCAGGGCTGCCACAAATGCATCGTAGGCTGCATCCTTCTCATACTTTTCAAGATCAACCCGATCCATTTCATCAACCAGTTTCTGAAGCTCTGCTGTATCGATCACCGGCTCCGGTACTTCAATCTCATTCCATTTTGCATACAATTCCAGATTTCTGTCCACAACACCTGTCGCAAAATTCCATTGCGTGGTACATGCTTCATCTGTATACCATCCTGCAAATGTATATCCTTCTAATGTCGGTGCTGAAGGCTCTGTCACCTTTGCTCCTTTTTCAACGGTCTGGGCAGCTACAGCACTTCCACCCCAGCTGTTAAATGTAACCGTATAAGTAGTCTTGACTGCTTCTCCCCCTACCAGTTCGTAAATTGCGAACTGATTATTTGCATTTGTAACCGTCTCACCTGAATATCCGCAATATGCCTGCTTGGATTTGGAGTGGTTCAGATACATTGTTCCATTGTAAAATGCCACACAGAAACCGCTGCCATTACTTAATGCTCCTTTTTCTACTGACAGCTTCACTGGCGTATCTGTCAGATTCACATTTCGCTCTGATGCACTTAAAGAAAGATATTTTTTCGCTGCTTTATTATAAAGGGTATACTGTCCGTTCGCATCTTTCTCGATTGTCCAAAGTAACGCACTATACTCCCCTTTTATAACATCACCTGCGTTGCCCAGATCTGCTGTCTGCATTTCTGTTCCTGCAATACATGCGACTCCGCCAACCGGACTGATCTCTGCATTTAAAGCTTTTCCTGAAGAACCAATGATGAGGTAACTCTTTCCTGGTTCCATCTCTGCTGCTCGCTTATATGTCGGAATTTCCGATACAGTAACTTTTGTATCCGCTGTCACTGTCTGCTGCTGTCCCTGTGCATCTTTATACGTAACCAGCAGAGTTACGGTCACTTCACCTTTTCCTTTAAATGTTACAGCCGTCTCTGCAGAATCAGCATCTTCAAGCTCTGCAAGTTCAGGATCAGATACTGACCACTTATAAGAAACTACTTCCGGTATTCCAGATAATGCTCCTTTAAGGATCATTCTTTCATTCTTTCCTGCAGTTGTTACTCCATTTCCATCCGCATCCTGAATTTTTGCTGATGCACCTGCAGTCTGGTCATAACTTACTTCCAGCACCGCCTGTCCAACTGTCGTATTTCCGTCTGTATCTGTCACTGTAACTTTTACGTTCGTACTTCCGGCTTTCTTGCAGAAGACGTCTGCTGTATTTTCTTCTGCAGTCAGATCTGCAATCGCCGGATCTTCTATACTCCACTTATAAGAGGATGCTTTGATATGCTTGACTGTTGCCTTCAATGCAACCTTTTCACCAACTTTACCACTTGCATAAATACCAGCAATACAGCTAACGCACCCGTCTTCCTTTTCCTCATCTTTTTCCTCCTTTTTCTCGCTTCCGGTCACCATCATCTGCCCGGGCTGGCAGTCAAATTGACAGTTCCGAAATCTCCACAAGATTATATTATTATAATAATAACATGTCTCCATCTTTATTCTAACTGACATTTTAAACAAATTTTACATTTATTCGTTATTTTTAAAATTATTTTTGTTTATTTTGAACAGTTTATTTTATTTGTATTTTTTCTGTTTTTCTTTTTTGATGCATCCCGAACAATCTCTATTTCTATTTCTATCTTGTAAATTTCATTTTTTGTGATAAAATAAGGAAGTTACAGATATGAGTGAATTTTAGACAGATAAAGAAAGAGTGTATAAATTTATGAAGACAAAGCGTGAAGATGTAAGAAATGTTGCAATTATCGCCCATGTTGACCACGGTAAGACAACTCTGGTTGACGAGCTTTTAAAGCAGAGCGGTGTATTCCGTGAAAATCAGGAAGTAGAAGAACGTGTCATGGACTCCAACGATATTGAACGTGAACGTGGAATCACAATTCTTTCCAAAAATACTGCCGTACATTATAATGGGGTTAAGATCAATATCATTGATACTCCTGGTCATGCTGACTTTGGCGGAGAGGTGGAGCGTGTCCTTAAGATGGTGTTGTACTTGTTGTAGATGCCTTTGAGGGTGCTATGCCGCAGACCAAATTCGTATTAAGAAAAGCTCTTGAGCTGAACCTTCCGGTTATTGTATGTATCAACAAAATCGACCGCCCGGAGGCAAGACCTGACGATGTGATTGATGAGGTTCTCGAACTGTTTATTGATCTCGGTGCATCGGATGACCAGTTGGAGTGTCCTTTTGTATACGCTTCTGCAAAAGCCGGGGTTGCTGTCCTCGACCTTTCTGATGAAAAGCAGGATATGAAGCCTTTATTTGAGACGATCCTTGACTATATTCCGGCACCGGAGGGAGATCCTGAAGCTCCGTCCCAGATGCTCATCAGTACCATCGACTACAATGAATATGTTGGACGTATCGGAGTTGGTAAAGTTGAGAACGGTACGATCGCTGTCAACCAGGACATGGTTGTTGTGAATCATCATGATCCTGACAAGCAGCAGCGTGTCAAGATCGGTAAACTTTATGAGTTTGATGGTCTGAACCGTGTGGAAGTAAAAGAAGCTACCATCGGAGCAATCGTTGCCGTATCCGGTATTGCAGATATTTCCATCGGAGATACTCTCTGCTCTCCTGAGAAACCGGAGGCAATTCCTTTCCAGAAGATCTCAGAGCCTACGATCTCCATGCAGTTCATCGTAAATGACAGTCCATTTGCCGGACAGGAAGGAAAGTTCGTAACTTCCCGTCATCTTCGTGACCGTCTTTTCCGTGAGCTTAATACTGATGTCAGCCTCCGTGTAGAAGAGACTGAGAATGCCGACAGCTTCAAAGTTTCCGGTCGTGGAGAGCTTCACCTTTCTGTCCTGATCGAGAATATGCGTCGTGAAGGATATGAGTTCGCAGTAAGTAAAGCAGAAGTTCTCTACCATACAGATGAAAACGGGAAGAAGACAGAACCTATGGAGCTTGCCTATATTGATGTCCCGGATGAATTTACCGGAGTTGTCATTGAAAAACTTGGTCAGCGGAAAGGGGAACTTCGCAACATGGCACCTTCCAACGGAGGTTATACCCGTCTTGAGTTCCTGATTCCTGCACGTGGTCTGATCGGATACCGTGGTGAGTTCATGACTGATACAAAGGGAAATGGTATCATCAATACAAGTTTTGAGGGATATGCTCCATATAAAGGAGATATCCAGTACCGTAAGCAGGGATCTCTGATCGCATTCGAGACCGGTGAGTCTGTAACTTACGGACTTTACAGTGCCCAGGAACGTGGTACTCTCTTTATTGGTGCAGGTGAAAAGGTTTATTCTGGAATGGTCATCGGACAGAATGGTAAGGCAGAAGATATCGAGCTGAATGTCTGCAAGACAAAGCATCTGACCAACACCCGTTCTTCCAGTGCTGATGAGGCACTCCGCCTGACTCCGCCACGTATTTTAAGTCTGGAACAGGCACTTGATTTTATTGATACAGATGAGCTTTTGGAGGTTACTCCTAAGAATCTCCGTATCCGGAAGAAAATCCTGGATTCAAGAATGAGAAAGCGTAGTATGATCAATAAATAATCTGTTCGCACGAGCAGTTGAAACCTCCTTTTATTATAGAAGATATTGTCGCACACTTCCGGTCAATTTTCGGTTTTTTCTGAATTTGACCGGATTTCTTATATACAGAAGCGGAAGTTTATGTTATAATATATCCATAATACAGATAGAACTCACCATTTCTTCTGTATAATTTGAACAAAGGAGTTGAGCAGCATGAATTTTATTATCAGCGGAAAAAATATTGAGGTAACACCGGGATTAAAGGATGCTATCGAACAGAAATTAGGAAAACTTGAAAGGTACTTCACTCCTGAGACAGAAATTAATGTAACTCTCAGCGTTGAAAAGGGACGTCAGAAGATCGAGGTCACAATTCCGGTAAAAGGAAATATCATTCGTTCTGAACAGACCAGTGATAATATGTATGTCTCCATTGATCTTGTGGAAGAGGTCATCGAGCGTCAGCTTCGCAAATATAAGAACAAGCTTGTAGCCCGCAGCCAGGGACATCCTACTTCCTATACATCTACCGGAAACAGCTTCAGAAAAGAATTTTTCGAGACGGAAGATGACGCAGCAGAGGATGACGAAATTCAAATCGTTCGTACAAAGAAATTCGGCATCAAGCCTATGTTCCCTGAGGATGCCTGCATCCAGATGGAATTGCTCGGACATAGTTTCTTCGTATTCTCCAATGCAGAGACTGATGAAGTAAATGTAGTATATAAAAGAAAAGATGGTTCTTTCGGTCTGATCGAGCCTGAATTTTCATAATCCATATGTAGTGTTCCGTTAACTGGAACGGTTAAAAGACCTGCAGTCAGGAGATTTTTCCCGACCGCAGGTCTCTTTTTATGTCAAAATAACCCGGAAAAGTTCCAGTGACATATCCCGTAACATACTCTCTGCATTGCCATGCTCATCGACAGAGTTTTATTACTGCCTTCTCTCTACTCTTCCACCCACTCTGAAAAAATGCGGATACCATCTTCCGTCTGTGCAAACCAGCACTGCACCGTTTCATCCAGAACCACCTGTCCATTTGTTCCTTCCATCAGATCTGCTTTCAGACCTTTCATCTGCTCAACCGGAACTAAAGCCATCAACTCCACTTTATCTGTATATACCGGATCTAACTGGATCACATCCCGGCTTGCAAGCAGATACTGTATTTTCCCCAGATCTGTGTACTCTGCCCGGATCAACAGTTTAATTCCATGGATTCTGGTTATACTTTCACTATGTTCCAGTCCGTCTATGGCCGCAGATGTATAAGCCCTGACCAGTCCACCTGTTCCAAGCAGTGTTCCTCCAAAATATCTCGTCACGATAACAAGTACATCCGTCAGCTTTCTGCCCCGGATCACTTCCAGGATTGGCTTTCCGGCTGTCCCTGCCGGTTCACCGTCATCGCTCATTCTCTCAGCAGCTGGATTTCTTCCAAGAACATATGCCCAGCAGTGATGTCTTGCATCCCAATATTTTTTTCTCGTCTCCTCCAGGATCTGAGCTGCCTGCTCTTCAGATTCTATCGGATAAACTTCTGCTATAAAACGGGATTTTTTTTCAATAATCTCTCCCATCCCGCCTCTGTATACTGTCTGATAACTTTCCACCTGTTGCTCCTTTTCATTTTTCTCATATTTGCTATCTCCTATGATATACATCTGCCCATGAAACTGCAAGATTTTCTTAAGTTTTACTTCTTAAAATATGAACTTTTTATTTTTAGCTTTATTTAAAAAGGTAAGTTTGATATAATCATAGAAGTGAAAAAAGGAGGATTTTATTCGTGAATTATGGAAAATCGAATCTTTCAAGAAGAAAGAAGCGGATTTCTTCTAAAAAGAGAATGAAAAAGAAACGTGTCGGTGTCCGTTTATTTAAGGCATTTGTTCTGTGCATCCTTTTGCTCGGGATCGTCGGTGTTGCCGCAGGTGGTGTGTTTGTCAAGCATGTCATTGATAATACACCGGAAGTTACCGCTAAGGATATCCTTCCTCAGGGGTATACGACATCCATTGTAGATCAGAACGGAACCGTGCTGGAACAGCTTAAAGATTCTGATTCCAACCGTGTATACAAGAAATATGACGAAATTTCCAAGTATATGGGTGATGCTTTTGTTGCCATCGAGGATGAACGTTTCTATAAGCACAACGGAATTGATCTCCAGGGAATCATCCGTGCAGGAGTTGTAGGTGTCACTCACGGCTTTCATTTCACAGAAGGTGCAAGTACTCTGACCCAGCAGCTCATTAAAAATAATGTATTCCCTAACTTTGTCAATGAGACAAATTCTGAACGTTTCGAGCGTAAGATACAGGAACAGTATCTTGCTCTCAAAATTGAAAAGCAGATGTCAAAAAAAGAAATTCTGGAAGCATACATGAATACCATCAATCTCGGTCAGGGATGTCTTGGTGTTCAGACTGCCGCAAAGCGTTATTTCAATAAAGATGCTGCAGATCTTACTCTTTCAGAATGTGCCGTTATTGCAGGAATTACCCAGAGTCCATCCGGGAATGATCCGGTCAAGCACCCGGATGTCAATGCCAGACGTCGTGAAAAAGTACTGAACAATATGAAGAAACTCGGTTTCATCAATCAGACAGAATATGACGAAGCCATGGCAGATAATGTTTACGACCGGATTTTAGAGACGGCATCCAATACGCAGACAAGCAAACCATACAGCTATTTTGTAGATGCCCTGATCAAGCAGATTGTAAAAGATCTGGTAAATAAAAAGGGCTACTCTGAAACGCAGGCTTACAACCTGCTCTACAGTGGCGGACTTACGATCACAGCTACGCAGGACGCTGATATCCAGTCGATCTGCGATGGGGAAGTTGCCAATGTAGACAATTACCTTGCCGGAAGTGAATGGGGACTTGATTACGCACTTACAGTCCATCATACAGACGGTACTTCTGAGAACTACAGTAAAGAACAGCTTGCAGCCTATATTTCCAGTACAACCGGGGATCAGTATCCTCTCGTATTCAGTACGCAGGATGCAGCCCAGAATGCAATCAACAACTATAAGAGTACCCTGAACATTGATGAGGCAGCCGGAGATACTGTAGATGAACGGATCGAGCTTTCACCACAGCCACAGGCTTCTGTCGTTGTGATGGATCAGTATACCGGACAGATCAAAGCTATAGTCGGTGGACGTGGCGAAAAGACTTCCAGTCTTTCCCTGAACCGTGCAACTGATTCTTACAGACAGCCGGGATCCTGTTTCAAGATCCTGGCATCCTATGCACCTGCCCTCAATGAAAATAAGCTGACCCTTGCTACTACGATTGATGATGAACCGTATGAATACAAGAATGGTCAGGAAGTTAAGAACTGGGATAAAAAGTATATCGGTGCAACCAGAGTCCGCTATGGAATCGAGCATTCCATGAACGTACTTGCTGTAAAGACTCTGACGGATTATGTAGGAGAAACTGAGAGTTATGACTATCTTCTCAACTTCGGATTTACAACACTGACCGATGCCGACAAAAATTCCCAGGCAAAAGCACTCGGAGGACTGACTCTCGGTGTCTACAATACAGAACTGACCGCAGCTTACGCAGCGATCGCCAATGGTGGAACTTATATAGAACCTACTCTGTATACCCAGATTCTTGACCATGATGGCAATGTTCTTCTGGATAACACCACTCCTCTGAGCCACGAAGTCATCAAAGACTCCACCGCTTATCTTCTTACCAGTGCAATGGAGGATGTTGTAAATGGTGCAGGAGGAACCGGAGGTTCGGCTCGTCTGAGCAATATGCCTGTTGCTGCAAAGACCGGTACCAGCCAGGAAAGTAATGACCTTTGGATTGCTGCCTATACACCATATTATACAGCTTCCGTATGGGGTGGATATGATGAATCAAAAACCATGAGTAACCTGAGTCAGAGCTGGCATCAGAAATTGTGGAAAAATATCATGGAACGGATTCAGGAAAAGTCTTGCATATAAAGATTTCGAAATTCCTTCTTCTGTGGTTCAGAAGACGATCTGTACCAGAACCGGACTTCTCGCTACCGGCAGTTGTCCTTCTCTGACAGAGTATTTTGCAAAAGATAATGCTCCAACCCAGAGTTGTTCCGGTCATTATGTTGCACCGGAACCTTCCAATGATGATCCTTCTGTTGAAGATCCTGATAATTCTGATGATCCGAATAACTCTGCAAATGGTGATGATCCTTCCGGAACGAACGGTGATAACAGTGGAACTGTTCCCACTCCGTCTGAACCGGATGTTCAGCCCGCACCGTAATTCGTAATTCTGACAAAAATCAATGAGCCAGAGTTTAGTCGTATAGACATAAACTCCGGCTCATTTCTCATTTATTTGATATCATTATGCATCGGCTATCTGCCCTTAATCTCCCAGAACCATCTTTGCCGCACCGCAAATTCCTGCATCATTTCCCAATGTAGCAAGTGCAAATTTTACATTCTGGCTTGCAAAGAACGCTCTGTCTTTAAACGGCTTTTCAATAAATGGAAGCAGTACATCTCCTGCCTTGGAAACTCCCCCGCCAATTACAAAGATTGCCGGATCAAGCACTGCTGCGATATTTGCAAGTGCATGTCCTAAATACTCGCCCATCTCTGTAGCGATCTCTGTAGCAACTTCATCCCCCTTTTTTACAGCATCAAATACTGCCTTTGCAGAAAGCTCTTCCTTTTTCAGAAGTGTTGATCTTGTCTCTGACTCCAGCTTCTCTGTTGCAAGACGGACAATTCCCGTTGCAGATGCATACTGTTCCAGGCATCCATAACTTCCACATCCACACTGCTTTGTCTCATGGTAATTCACACACATATGACCGATCTCTCCACCGGCTCCGAACTGTCCGACTACGATTTTTCCGCCAACGATCACACCACCGCCGACACCTGTTCCAAGCGTCACCATTACCAGATTCTTGCATCCGGCTCCGCCGCCCTTCCACATTTCACCAAGTGCTGCCACATTCGCATCATTTCCAAATGTGGCTTTCATTCCGGTCAGCTCTTCCAGTTCTTTTTTTGCTTCTTTATATTTCCATCCAAGATTGGCACTTCCATTTACCACACCTTCTGCGGTAACCGGTGCAGGAACTCCGACTCCGATTCCCTTGATATCTTCTTTCGTCAGATGATGCTCTTCCATCTTCCCGCTGATCGCTGCTGCAACATCAGGAAGGATCGCTTTTCCTTCATCTTCTGTCTTTGTCACAATTTCCCATTTATCTCTGATATCACCATTCTCAGCAAATAACCCCATCTTTACTGTCGTACCACCGATATCTACGCCAAAACAATACTTCATCCTTCTTCTCCAATCCTTTTTCAAATTTTTATTCTTCGGAGGATTCTCTGCCCCCTGCTTTCTATCGTCTCTTTTTTGCAAGATTCTCCTGCACACGCTTATAGAGTTCCTGTGCGGCATTATACCCCATCTGCTTCTGCCTGTGGTTTACTGCTGCTGACTCTACGATGATCGCAAGATTTCTTCCCGGACGAATCGGAATATTGTGGCATACTACCTTGTTGCCAAGGAACTCTGTATACTCTTCTTCCAGTCCGAGCCGGTCATACTCTTTCTCTCTGCTCCAGTCTTCCAACGTGATCACCAGATCGATATTCTGCGTCTCTCTGACACTCTGCACACCAAACATTGACTTAACATCTACGATACCGATTCCCCGAAGTTCGATGAAATGTCTTGTAATATCCGGTGCAGAACCCACCAGTGTCTCATCACTGACCTTGCGGATCTCAACTACATCATCTGTCACCAGACGATGACCTCTCTTAATCAGTTCCAAAGCGGCCTCGCTTTTACCGATCCCACTCTCACCCATGATCAGGACGCCTACACCATATACATCCACAAGTACTCCGTGAATTGAAATGCATGGAGCAAGCTTCACATTCAGCCAGCGGATCAGCTCACCCATAAAAGAGGAAGTCTTTTTGCAGGTTCCTAACACAGGAATATCATTCTTTTCCGCGGTCTCTATAAACTCAGATTCCGGCTGAAGATCATTACTGAATACAATACACGGTACCTTATGTGCCAGAAGCTTTTCATAGATTTCATCTTTTCTCTCTCTCGTAAGTGTCTCAAGATAGGCACACTCTACATTTCCAATAATCTGAACACGATTCAGATCAAAATGATCAAAAAAGCCCGTCAGTTGCAAAGCCGGTCTGTTGACATCCGGTACATGAACCTTACGCTCGGTAATATCCACTCCGGGAGTGAGATTTTTCAGATTCATCTTTTCTACAATCTCAGTTAATCTTACACCATCCATAACGTTTCTCCTTCCTTATACTTGCGTACTGGTCTATTATACCATATTAATGTAAAAACTCATAGACCGATTCTGCTGCTTTTTGATTCATTGACGGAATTTTTGCCAGTTCTTCCACGCTCGCATCCCGGATCGCATCCAGGCTTAAAAAGTGCCGCATCAGGGCTTTTCTTCTGGCTGATCCGATCCCCGGAATATCATCCAGCACAGAATGAACCTGTCCTTTCCCACGAAGCTGCCGATGATATTCGATTGCAAACCGATGTGCCTCATCCTGAATCCGCGTTATCAGGCGGAATGCCTCTGAATCCCGGTCAATGGGGATTTCTATATTATTGTAATAGAGTCCTCTCGTCCGGTGATGGTCATCCTTCACCATTCCGCAGACTGCAATATTTAAATGCAGTTCATCCAGCACCTGAAGAGCAATATTAACCTGCCCTCTGCCTCCATCCATCAGGATCAGATCCGGGAAAGCAGTAAAACTGCCAAGCTGAGAATCTTCTCCTTTTTTCCTCAGTTCTTCTTTTTCTTTCAGTCCATGCTGAAATCTTCTTGTAAGGACTTCCCGCATACTCGCATAATCATTCGGCCCTTTTACACTTTTGATCTTAAACTTTCTATAATCATTCTGTTTTGGCTTTCCATTCTCATACACGATCATAGAACCAACCGATTCAAATCCGTTGGTATTGGAAATATCATAGGCCTCCATTCTCACGATCCGTTCCATTCCAAGCAGGGCGGCAATTTCTTTCACTGCACCGATTGTACGACCTTTTTCTCTTTTCAACCGTTCTTTATCCTTGTTCAGTACAAGCTGTGCATTTTCTCCTGCCAGTTCTACTAATTTTTCTTTTGTCCCTTTCTTCGGGATTCTGATCGTGACTTTCTGTCCCCGCTTTGTACTCAGCCATTCCTCCAGTAATGCCTGTTCTTCCAGTTCTTCCTGGAGCATCAGTTCTCCCGGAATAAAAGGAGTACCTGCATAATACTGCTTGATGAAACTGTCCAGTATCTCCGCCTTTGTCTCTCCTTTTGAAATACGCAGATAGAAATGATCCCGTCCGATCAGTCTTCCTCCACGGATAAAAAACACCTGTACAACCGCATCGTCCTCCTGGCACGCTACCGCCAGCACATCCCGGTCCTCTCCGCTTGAATCCGTGATCTTCTGCTTTTGTGCCACCTTTTTAACACTGTTCAGAAGTTCTCTGTATTCGATTGCTTTTTCAAACTCCAGTGCCTCAGACGCTGCCTGCATCTTTTCTTCCAGATCTTTCAGTATTCCGTCAAAATTTCCGTTCAGGAAACGGATCACCTCATCAATGGATTTCCGGTACTCTTCTTTGGAAATATATCCCTGACACGGTGCATCGCACTGGTGAATATGATAATTCAGGCAGGGACGTTCTTTTCCTGTATCTCTCGGAAGATTCCGGTTGCAGCTCCTGACGTGATACAGTTTATGGATCAGGTCAATCGTATCCCGCACCGCCTGGGAACTCGTATAAGGTCCAAAATATCTTGCCCTGTCTTTCACCATTCTCCTTGCCAGCAGCACCCGTGGAAATGTCTCTCCTGTCGTTACTTTAATAAATGGATACGCTTTGTCATCCATCAGCATCGTATTATACTTGGGTCTGTGTTCTTTGATCAGATTGCATTCCAGAACCAGTGCCTCCAGTTCTGAATCCGTCACAATATATTCAAATCTGCGGATATGCGTCACCATCTGCTGGATCTTGACACTTTTATTATAACTGCTCTGAAAATACTGCCGTACACGATTTTTCAGACTGATCGCTTTTCCCACGTAAATAATATGATCTTTTTCATCATGCATAATATAAACTCCCGGTCTTCCCGGGAGTTTCTTTAATTCTTCCTGAATATTAAAATGAATTTCTTCCATAACTCTTATCGTCTGCTTTATGATCCTTTTTATACTTCTTTCATATTGATCCTGCCGGATTCAGCCTGCTCTTTTCCGTCTTCTCCCTCCACCGGCTCCGGGATTCCCTTCACTTCACGGAAAATCTTCATAAATTCTTTTCCGGTGATCGTTTCTTTTTCAATCAGGAATGCAGCAATCCGATCCAGTGCATCCCGGTTTTCAGACAGAAGACGTTTTGCCTCTTCATAAGAACTCTTAAGCATCCGCATCACTTCTTCATCAATCTGACTTGCAGTTGCCTCACCGCAGTTTAACACCGGTCTTCCATCCAGATAACGGTTCTGTATTGATTCCAGTCCCATCAGTCCGAACCGGTCAGACATTCCATACTGGGTAATCATTGCTCTTGCAATCTTAGTCGCCTGCTCGATATCGTTGGATGCCCCGGTCGTCACTGTATCAAAGACGATCTCTTCAGCGGCACGACCGCCAAGTGCAACTACGATCATCGCTTCCAGCTCTTTCTTCGTATTCAGGAATTTTTCTTCCTCCGGTGTCTGCATAACATACCCCAAGGCCCCCATTGTTCTTGGCACAATGGTGATCTTCTGGACAGGCTCCGTATTTTTCTGAAGTGCTGTGACCAGTGCATGTCCGACCTCATGATAGGAAACAATTCTCCGCTCTTCCGCACTCATGATCCGATCTTTCTTCTCTTTACCGACCAGTACCACTTCCACTGCCTCAAAAAGATCTTTCTGACTGACGACCTGTCTGCCATTCTTTACCGCATTGATCGCAGCCTCATTGATCATATTGGCGAGATCCGATCCTACCGCACCGGATGTCGCCAGTGCAATTTCTTCCAGGTTCACACTTTCATCCATCTTGACATCTTTTGCATGGACTTTTAATACATCCACACGTCCCTTCAGATCCGGCTTATCTACAATAATCCGGCGGTCAAACCGTCCCGGACGAAGCAGGGCTGGATCAAGCACTTCCGGGCGGTTTGTAGCCGCAAGGACAAGGAGTCCTTTGTTCGTATCAAATCCATCCATCTCTGCAAGAAGCTGGTTCAGTGTCTGCTCTCTCTCATCATTTCCACCCATGGCTGTATCACGGGTCTTTCCAATGGCATCAATCTCATCAATAAATACAATACATGGAGCCATCTGCTGTGCCTGCTTGAACAGATCACGCACACGGGAAGCTCCTACACCTACATACATCTCTACAAAAGCCGAACCGGACAACGAGAAGAACGGGACGCCCGCTTCTCCGGCTACTGCCTTGGCAAGCAGGGTTTTACCTGTTCCAGGAGGTCCGACGAGCAATGCACCCTTTGGCAGCTTCGCTCCGATCCCACTGTATTTCTCAGGATTATGAAGGAAATCAACAACTTCCTGCAAGGATTCTTTTGCTTCATCCTGTCCGGCAACATTCTGGAATGTGACTCCGGTCTGCTTCTCCATATACATCTTGGCATTGCTCTTTCCGATGCCCATCATACCGCCGCCTTTGGTCATCCGCTTCATAAAAAATGCGAACAACAATACCATCAGAATGATTGGCACAACTGTGATGACCAGCTCCGTGATCAGAGAACCTGCCGTATCCGGCACTTCTGCCTTAAACTGCACTCCACCCTTTTTCAGCTTCTCTACAAGTGTTTCATCATTCACAAGACCGGTATAATAATCAGGATCCTTCTCTTCCGTATCTCCGGAGTCCTGCATCTGCTCCTGGAGCTGACTGATCAGATCATAGGTTCCATTTTCCCCGGCTGAGCTACTGCTGTCCTTTGAAGAATCAGAAGTACCGCTTTTCTCCGTGGACTCTTTGGATGAACTGCTTTTTTTACTCTCATCCTTTACTTCTTTTAAAGTTCCCTTCAGCTTTTCCTTTCTTGCCGAATCCGTAAGTACAATATTAATCCTGGAATTTGTAAACGTCACTGACTCTACCTTTTTATTGTCTACAAGCTTCAGGAATTTATCATAACTGATCTCTTCCGGGGTTCCTCCCCGCATAAGAGAAAAGAGGCCCATAACAATAAAGGTGATCAGTAACGTGGTAAATAAAATGATACCCCATCCCTGCCGGTTATTGTTCGGACCTTTGTTCTTATTATTCTGGTTATCCATCATTTTCCTCCTAAAATCAACTAACTTCCATTATAAATACAGGCTTTCCATAAATCAATAAATAATTTATAAAGTATCGTTTTTTGCCCTATTTCCCTGCTTTTTTTCTTACATTTTCCCTGCTTTTCTCTTCATTTTGCCGCCTTTTTTGCACTTTCCGCAAGATATTAGTATGATGTCAGGGGCAAAAGGTCTGAAACCACGTGTGCTTGCACACTGGTGGTAGAATGACCTTGAGACCCGCCCCGATATGAGCATAAAAGTGGGGCGTAAGCACCATGATATGCGAATA